>ENA-OQJN01000155-OQJN01000155.1-human-gut-metagenome-genome-assembly--contig:-NODE-155-length-35142-cov-3.129088_pt1 | contig 35142 bp, 37 predicted proteins | sample MGYA00242610_ERZ504777 | MGnify/ENA primary metagenome ERZ504777 (study PRJEB26092, sample SAMD00036350) | human gut metagenome | host: Homo sapiens | study: EMG produced TPA metagenomics assembly of... | reverse complement strand
GATCATTGCTTCCGGATATCCATCTGTGCGTTCTCGATTGCCTGATCTACTGCCTGGTTTCTTTCTTTACTTTTCCGGTTCTCTCTTTGCGCTCTTTGATGTTTTTCTTTACTTCCGCTCTGTATGCGTCCATTGTCTCACATTCAGAAACTTCAGAAGCAAATTCATCATCCAGCTCCGGAAGTTCTTTTGCTTTGATTGTGTGTACTGTACACTTAAATGTAGCATCTTTTCCTGCAAGCTCTTCAGAGTGATACTCTTTCGGGAATGTCACATTCACTTCTACTTCTTTGTCGATCTCAGCTCCGATCAGCTGCTCTTCAAATCCAGGAATGAATGATCCGGAACCGATTGTCAGCGGATAATCTTCTCCTTTTCCACCTTCAAATGCAACACCGTCTACAAATCCTTCGAAATCTAATGTTACTTCATCTTTATCCTGAACTGCGCGGTCTGTCACTTCGATTGTTCTTGCATTGCGCTCGCGCTCTTTTTCAATCTCTTCATCAACTTCCTTCTGTGTCACTCTTGTAGATACTTTATCTACTTTCAGTCCTTTGTAATCTCCGAGTGTCACTTCCGGTTTTGTAGCTACTTCTGCTGTGAAAATGAACGGTTTTCCTTTTTCCATCTGTACAAACCTCGATCTTCGGCTGAGACACGATGTCCAGTTCACTTTCATCATAAGCTTTTGCATATGCGTCCGGAATCATGTTGTTTGCTGCTTCATCATAGAATACTTCCGGTCCGTACATTTTTTCGATCATCTGACGCGGAACTTTCCCTTTACGGAATCCCGGAATATTGATCTGTTTGCGCTGTTTTAAGTAAGCTGCCTGCAGTGCTTTCTCTACATCTTCTGCAGCTACTTCTACTGTAAGCTTCGCCATATTATGCTCTAACTTTTCTACCTGTAAACTCATCTTTCTATTTCCTCCTTGATTCGTACCATTCAAACGCAAATTGTATATTCGCAGTCATTGAATTAGTATAGCATAGTCACTTCAATATTTCCAGTACTTTTTAATAATAAACTACTCCATGCCCGATTTCTTCTGCCTTTTCCTTTCCGCACAGGAGCTCGATCAGCTTCAATGCGAATGGAATCGCGGTTCCCAGTCCCCGGCTTGTGATCATATGCCCGTCTACATTTACCGGCTCTTCATTTGTCTCTGCGTGAGAAAGTCCTGACTCCATGCCCGGATAACAGCATGCTTTTCTTCCTTCCAGAAATCCCAGTTCTCCAAATACAGTAGGCGCTGCACAGATTGCTGCCAGATAACGCTCTTTTGCATAAAATTCTTTGAGCAGCGCACACAAATCTCTGTGTTCTTTCAAATGCTTTGTCCCCGGCATCCCACCCGGCAGTACGAGCATATCCATTCCCTCAAACTCCATCTCCTCAAACAGGGCGTCTGCCTCGACACCGATTCCGTGTGAGCCATGTACTGTCTTTTCTCCTGTGACCGATACGTTCGTCACAGTAACACCTGCCCTGCGCAGCAGATCCGTAACCGTAAGTCCTTCGATTTCTTCAAATCCTTCTGCGAGAAATACCGCAATCTGTTTCATGATCATTTCTCCTGACTTAAAATCTGAACCTGATTTTCATTTCTTTCATATGGTAAAAAGTGTAGCAAATCCCTGTTAAAAATGCAATGCCTCCCCGTTTACATTTTCCGTTTTTCATATTATGATGATACCGGATATCAAACAACAAACGATGTTTTCAAAGAAAGGAGTTTTTCATGGAAATCGAGCGCAAATATCTGATTTCATCTGTCCCCTTTGCTCTTTCATCATATCCATGCCGCAAGATCGAACAGGGATATCTCTCCACTGCACCTGTGGTACGTATCCGCCGGGACAACAATGACTACATTCTGACTTACAAATCCAAAGGAATGATGATCCGGGAAGAATACAATCTTCCGCTGACAAAAGAATCCTATGAACATTTAAAAGAAAAAATCGACGGACGGCTCATCACGAAAAAAAGATATGTGATCCCTCTTAAGGATTCCCTCTTTATTGAGCTTGATATTTTTTCCGGAGACCTTGCGCCTCTGATGCTTGCGGAAGTAGAATTTCCTGATAAAGAGACTGCCAATCACTTTACTCCACCCAAATGGTTCGGCGAAGACGTTACCTTTTCTTCTTCCTATCATAACAGTACACTCAGCAAACTCTGATATCAACTTTTTGTGGCTTTTTGTTCTTTCGCTACGTTTTGTCGCATAGATATCTATTTATAGGGAAAATTGTTATAATTTACTAAGCTTTTAACAATTCCCTGTAAATGGAGGTACAGCAATGTCTAATATTCAGCTTGTTGAAAATTTATACCGTCTTCGTAAAGCACATCACTACACTCAGCAAGAGATCAGTGACTTGCTCAATATTTCCAGACAGGCTTATTCCAACTACGAAACCAGTAAACGGACACCGGATCTGGATTCTCTGATGCGTCTGGCTGATATCTATGGAGTATCTCTCGACCAGCTGGTCAATCATCCCTGTACAAAAGACGGACTGATCCTCGAACAGAAAGGTCCCTTTACGTATGCCATGGAGATCGACACTGCCGATACACTCTATCTTACGCGGGAAGAAGTCGAACTGATCAAGGGATACCGGGCCATGAATCCGGAAGATAAATTACTATTGAAAAAACTGTTGTAATAAAGAAAAAGGAAATCCGCCAGCTCCAGTCGGATTTCCTTTTTTATTATTCTCCCAGTCCAAATCTCTCGTGAACTGCATTGATCGCACGTTCTACATCGCTTTCATTGATCAGAACCGTGATTCTTACTTCTGATGTTGAAATCATATGGATGTTGACTCTGGCATTTGTCAGTGCCTCGAACATCTTGGCAGCAACACCCGGATTACTCATCATTCCTGCTCCGACAATCGAGATCTTCGCTACACTCTCCTGAGAATTGATTTCCTGGATCGTCAGCGCTTCTTTATTTTCTTCCAGGATCGCCAGTGTATCCTGAAGATCATCCTCTGCCACTGTAAAGGAATATCTTTTGTACCGTCTCTTCCTACAGACTGAAGAATGATGTCCACATTGATATTCTTCTTTGCAAGTGTATTGAAGATCTTGAACGCTGTTCCCGGTTTGTCTTCGATTCCGATGACAGAAATTCTCGCTGTATTTTTATCAGATGCAACTCCGCTGATTAACAATTTTTCCACTTTTACTACCTCCTTGACCACCGTACCTTCTTCTCTGTTCATGCTGGAACGTACAACCAGCTGTACTCCATATTTTTTCGCCATTTCCACAGAACGGTTATGCAGGACATTCGCCCCCATGGATGCCAGCTCCTGCATCTCATCATAACTGATTTCTTTTAATTTTCTCGCAGAAGGAACAATTCGTGGATCTGCGGTATACACACCGTCTACATCCGTATAAATCTCGCACGCATCTGCGCCCAGAGCCGCTGCGATTGCAACTGCCGTGGTATCTGAACCGCCCCGTCCCATTGTCGCATAATCCTCATATTTGTTCACTCCCTGGAATCCAGTGACGATCACGATCTTCCGGTATCCCAGTTCGTGGAGGATTCTCTCAGATTCTACCTTCTTGAATCTTGCATTTCCATAGGTGGATGTGCTGTGCATCTTTACCTGAAATGCATTCAGCGATACTGCCGGGATTCCCAGCTTATGAAATGCCATCGCCATCAGTGACACAGAAATCTGTTCCCCTGTTGTCAACAACATATCCATCTCTCTCTTGGATGGATTCAGATTAATCTCTTTTGCTTTTGCGATCAGATCATCTGTTGTGTCTCCCATCGCTGAAAGGACCACGATCACATCGTGTCCGTTTTTATAATCTTCCGCGCAGCGCTCTGCCACACGAAAAATACACTCTTTATCTGCGACCGAACTGCCGCCAAACTTCTTTACTATCAGCTATTTTTTCTTCCTCTCTGTTTACCGTTCATTGTCCATCTCAAAAAGACGGGAAAGCAGCCTGTGTCCTTCTTTCTCGAACAATGGGCTCTTATTGCCCAGTCTTTCTGAATACTCCGGCATTCCTTCTGCTTTCTTTCTGGAATCATATAAAAGATACGGAACCGGATTACCGGTATGTGTGCGGACACAGATCGGCGTCGGATGATCCGGAAGGACTAACATCCTGAAATCCATGCAAAGATCTTCCAGTTCCCCAACGATCGGTCCGATGATCTTCTGATCGATATTTTCAATCGCCTTAATCTTATCCGGAATACTTCCCTGATGTCCCATCTCATCCGGTGCTTCAATGTGTACATATACAAAATCATAATCCTGCGCCGCCAGCGCGTCCACTGCTGCCTCCGCTTTTCCTGTATAGTTCGTGTGAAGTCCTCCGTTTGCACCTTCTACGATAATATTGTCAAGCCCTGCTCCTACAGCAATCCCCTTCAACAGATCCACTGCTGAGATCATGGCTCCTTTTTATGATATTTTTCCTCGAAAGCGGTCAGCATCGGCCTGGTACCTGCCCCCCAGAACCATACGGAATTGGCAGGGTTGAGTCCTTTTGCCTTTCGCTCCAGATTCAGCGGATGATTGCTTAAGATCCGGTAGCTGGTCTCCATCATTTCCCGAAGTACCGCATCCTGAGGGAGATACTCCCCAATCCGCTTTGTCAGGATATCATGAGGCGCTGTCAATTCGACTACACTTCCGAATTTATGGATCAGCAAATGCCTGTAACTCGTGCCTGTATAAAACTCATACCCACCTCTTCGCATTTCCTGCATCAGGGTCTCCATCAGAACAGCCGCATCCTCAGTGCTGATCTCGCTGGAACTGTGATCCAGAATCCGTTTATCCTCATACCGCTCTTCTTCCTCGGACAAGGTCACCAGATTACAGCGAAAAGATACATCGGTTGGCGCCATATCCACCCCGATACTCAACGCCTCCAAAGGTGAGCGTCCGGTATAATATTCCTTTGGATCATATCCGATCACAGAAAGATTCGCCGTATCACTTCCCGGAGCCATCCCGTCGGGAACAGTCTGCACCATGCCAATCTCTGAAATCTGCGCCATGCGGTCCAGATTTGGAGTATGCGCCTTCTCCAGAGGTGTCATACCGCCCAGTTCTTCCAACGGTTCATCTGCCATCCCGTCACATAAAACAACAACATATTTCATACGCATCCTCACCCTTCTACTCTAATCCGGTGGAGAATGGACGGAAATTCTTTCTGGCACTGTTCAAAATGTCCTTCTGTCATAATTTCTGTCAGAAATCCGAATTCTCCCTCCAACGGTTCCACCTGTACAATCTCAATCGGTCCGAATTTACTTTCCAGATGTGCTTTCATTGCCTGTGGTTCTCCCTTGATCCGCACAAAGAAACGCTTGCTCGTATCCGAGATCGGAAGCAGTTCCACTTTATCCTGATCCCACATCGTCATAATATTCCGGTTCAAATGCTTTACTTCATCTACAATATCAGAAACAACCGCACTCGCTGTCGGAAGCTTTCCTGCACCGCTTCCGTAAAACATTGCATCTCCGAGTACATTGCCATGTACAAAAATCGCATTAAAGACATCATTTACGCTATACAATGGATGCGAAGAGCTCAGCAGATACGGAGCAACGATGGCATGGATATGATCTTCATCCCTTCTGCTGCATGCAAGAAGCTTGATCGTCATTCCCATTGCCTTTGCATACATCATATCTTCTTTTGTAATCTGCGTGATCCCCCTCTGTATAAATATCTTCAAAAATCCACCTGCTGTCCGGAAATCAAAGATGAAAAGAATCGCAATCTTCCGGCATGCATCATATCCTTCCACGTCCGCTTCCGGATTTCGTTCCGCATACCCTTTTTCCTGCGCCTCTTTTAAAACTTCCTCATAATCTGCTCCTTCATAAAACATCTTACTGAGCATATAATTGGTCGTTCCGTTTAAAATCCCTGTGATTTCTTCAATCTCATCTGCTGTCATTGAAGAATTTAACGGACGGATGATCGGAATTCCGCCTCCGACACTGGCCTCAAACAGAAAATTGATATTTTTCTCCCTTGCAATGGAAAGCAGCTCTGCACCGTGCTTTGCCACCAGCGCTTTGTTTGAGGTCACCACGCTTTTTCCGGCCATCAGGCACTTCTTCACAAAAGTATATGCGGGTTCAATCCCGCCCATTACCTCTACTACGATCTGAATGGAAGGATCTTCTGCGATCACCTGAAAATCATGTACGATTTTTTCCTGAATCGGATCTCCCGGGAAATCTCTCAGATCCAGAATGTATTTTACATGGATCTCATCCCCGGCTCTCTGGTCGATTCGTTCCTTATTGGTCTGTAATACTTCAATGACTCCGGATCCCACCGTGCCATATCCCATAACTGCTATATTTACCATATTCGCCTTCCTTCCTGTTCTTTTTTCTGCATCTGTCCTACTCTTCCGGGTTTTTCGGTAGCACTTAAATATGCGTTGATAAACGGATCCAGGTTGCCGTCCAGCACACCGTTCACATTGCTGATCTCCATATTCGTACGGTGATCCTTCACCAGTGTATACGGCTGCATGACATAGGAACGGATCTGGCTTCCGAATCCGATCTCCTTGATCTCACCGCGAATACCGGACACTTTGTCTGCTTGCTCCTGCTGCTTCATCAGATACAGCTTGGCTTTGAGCATTTGCATGGCTTTGTCTTTATTCATGTGCTGAGAACGCTCATTCTGACACTGAACAACAATTCCTGTCGGGAAATGCGTGATACGGATTGCCGAAGAAGTCTTATTGATATGCTGTCCACCTGCTCCGCTGGAACGATATGTGTCGATCCTGATATCGTCATCATTGATCTCAATATCAATATCTTCCTCAATATCCGGAATCACATCACAGGATGCAAAAGAAGTCTGCCGCTTTCCGGCCGCATTAAACGGAGAAATTCTGACCAGTCTGTGCACCCCTTTTTCAGAGCGCAGATATCCGTAAGCATTCTCTCCTCGTACTTCAAATGTCACGCCTTTGATTCCCGCAACATCTCCTTCCAGATAATCCAGAACTTCTACGGAAAATCCCTTTTTCTCTGCCCATCTGGTGTACATTCTGTAAAGCATGTTTGCCCAGTCACAGGATTCTGTTCCGCCTGCTCCGGCGTGAAGCGTAACGATCGCATGATCTCTGTCATACTCTCCGGTCAGAAGTGTCTGGATCCTCAGCTCTTCAAACTCTCCTTCAAAACGGAGCAGTTCTTCCTCGATCTCCTGCACCGTCTCTTCGTCCTGTTCCTCCTGACTCATCTCAATCAGCAGTCCCAGATCCTCATAATCTGCGTACATCTGCTCAATCTGCTTTACCGAATCCTGAAGACTTTTCAATACCTGCATCGTCTGTCTGGACTGATCCGGATTATCCCAGAATCCCGGCTCCTCGATCGTTCTTTCTAATTCCTCAATTCGTTCTTTCTTTGACGCTAAGTCAAAGTGAATCCCTCAAATCTTTCAGCGGCTCTTCGTATGCACTCAGTCTTACTTTCAGTTCATCTAATAAAACCACCTTGATCACCTCTTTCTTTTTTCTAAAAATCTGTTTTAAATCAACATTGACTGTGTATATATTGCAGCACAATGTCTGATGCAGTATACACACAGTCAACAAAATATTCAGGCACTTACCTGGTTACTATTTTCTTCCGCAGCACTGTTTGTACTTCTTGCCACTTCCGCACGGGCATGGATCATTTGGATAAACCTTTTTCTCTTCCCGTTTTTTCGGAGTGTGTGATGCGCTGTCATCTTTGTTTGTTCCGGTCGCCTGTGCCACCTGCTCTCTTTCTACCTTCTGCTCGATCCGGATATGGAATAAGGTACGGATCGTCGTCTCTGCGATGGAATTGGTCATCTCGCCGAACATATCGTATCCCATCATCTTATATTCTACCAGTGGATCTCTCTGTCCGTATGCCTGCAGACCGATTCCCTGACGGAGCTGATCCATATCATCGATGTGATCCATCCAGCGTGTATCGATTGCCTTTAACAGTACCACTCGCTCCATCTCACGCAGCTGCTCTGCTTCCGGGAATTCTGCTTCTTTCTCCTCGTATGCTTTTACAGCACGCTCTTTCAATGTATGCTTGAGCTCTTTCTGTCTCATGTCCTTGACTTCCTCTGCATCCGGCATCTTCAGCATCGGAATCTCCCCGTGAAGTGTCAGCTCCAGTCCTGCCAGATCCCATTCTTCCGAATCTGCATCCGGTGCGGCAAAGCGGTCTGTCATATTTTCTACATATTCTGTCATCATATTGTAGATGGTATCTCGCATGCTCTCTCCGTCCAGAACACGACGTCTTTCCTCATAAATGATCTCTCTCTGCTCATTCATAACCTGATCGTATTCCAGCAGATTCTTACGGATTCCAAAGTTATTGCCCTCGATCTTCTTCTGTGCTTTCTCAATCGCACTGGAGAGCATCTTATGCTCGATCTGTTCTCCGTCCTCTACACCAAGTGTGTTGAATACACTCATCAGACGTTCAGAACCAAACAGACGCATCAGATCATCCTCCAGAGAAATGTAGAAACGGGATTCTCCGGATCTCCCTGTCGTCCGGAACGTCCGCGCAGCTGGTTGTCAATACGTCTGGATTCATGACGCTCTGTACCGATGATCTTAAGACCTCCGGCCTCTCTTGCAGCATCATCCAGCTTGATATCCGTACCACGTCCGGCCATGTTGGTCGCAATCGTGACTGCTCCGTGCTGTCCCGCATCTGCCACGATTTCTGCTTCCAGTTCATGATACTTGGCATTCAATACCTTATGCTGAATTCCTTCTTTTTTCAGCATTTTGCTGAGCAGCTCTGAAACCTCGATCGTGATCGTACCAACCAGGACCGGCTGTCCCGTTGCATGCGCTTCTTTCACGGCTTCAACGACTGCGTGGTATTTTTCCTGTTTTGTCTTATATACTGCGTCTTCGAGATCTTTTCTCTGAACCGGACGGTTGGTCGGGATCTCTACAACGTCCATTCCGTAAATATCACGGAACTCTTTTTCCTCAGTCAAGGCAGTACCTGTCATACCGCTCTTCTTCTCATACTTGTTGAACAGGTTCTGGAATGTAATAGTTGCCAGTGTCTTGCTCTCTCTTCTGACCTTCACATGCTCTTTTGCTTCGATCGCCTGATGCAGTCCGTCCGAATACCGTCTTCCCGGCATGATACGTCCGGTGAACTCATCCACGATCATAACCTCTCCCTCCTGAGTCACCACGTAATCCTGATCGCGGAACATCAGGTTATGCGCACGCAGCGCCAGAATGATGTTGTGCTGGATCTCCAGATTCTCCGGATCTGCCAGGTTCTCGATATGGAAGAAGTTTTCTACCTTCTTCACACCGTCTTCTGTCAGATTGACAACCTTTTCTTTCTCGTTGACAATAAAATCTCCGGACTCTTCAATATCTTCTCCCATGATCGCATTGATCTTGGAAAACTCACCGCTTGCTTCTCCTCTTTCCAGCTGGCGTGCCAGAATATCGCATGCCTCATACAATTTTGTAGATTTATTACTCTGTCCGGAAATGATCAGCGGAGTTCTGGCTTCATCGATCAATACAGAGTCAACCTCATCGATAACCGCAAAGTTCAGCCCTCTTTGTACAAGCTGTTCCTTGTAGATCACCATGTTGTCTCTCAGATAATCAAATCCCAGTTCGTTGTTCGTTACATATGTAATATCACAATTATATGCCGCGCGGCGCTCATCATTGTCCATATCATTGAGAACCACACCGACTGTCAGTCCCAGAAATTCGTGTACTTTTCCCATCCACTCAGCATCACGCTTTGCCAGATAATCATTGACTGTGACAATGTGAACTCCTTTTCCTTCCAGCGCATTCAGATATGCCGGAAGTGTGGATACCAGTGTCTTACCTTCACCTGTACGCATCTCTGCGATACGTCCCTGATGCAGGATGATACCGCCGATCAGCTGTACCCGGTAATGGCGCATCCCCATACTTCTATATGCACCTTCTCTTACAACTGCATATGCCTCCGGGAGAATATCATCCAGTGTCTCTCCCTCTTTGAGACGTTCTTTAAACTCTCTTGTCTTATCCTTTAATTCCGCATCCGAAAGCGCTTTCATCTCTGGCTCCAGCGCCTCAATGCGATCCACAATCGGATAGATTCTCTTCAGCTCGTGCTGGCTGTGAGTCCCGAAAATTTTATCCATTAAACCCATAATCTGCAATCTGCTCCTTGTCTAAATTTACTCTGCCTACCATTCTATCACTAACTTTCCATGAATTCAACCAATTCATGTTTTTGTTCCGCTTTGTTTACATTTCATTTACAAACGGAGCTAGATTTTTATAAGGAATTGTCCCTCCAAACAGATCCAGTGCACTTCCGATCGTAAAATCCAGCTTTCCATGTCCAAGATTTTTGAATTTTTCCAGTTCTTCCATACTTCCGATCCCGCCCGCATAAGTAACAGGAATCCCTTCCCATCTGCCAAGCAGTTCTACAAGTTCTCCTTCCACTCCGGAAGATTTTCCTTCCACATCCACACCGTGTACCAGAAATTCATCACAGTACTGCGCCATTTCATCAAGCAATTCCTCTGACAGTTTTTCTTTGGTAAACGTCTGCCACCGGTTTGTCACGATGTAATATTCATCCCCCTTTTTCCGGCAGCTCAGATCCAGAACTATCCTCTCTTTTCCGACCATCTCTTTGAGTCGTCTCAAACGGCTGCGATTCACCTCTCCTTCACGAAATATATAAGAGGTTACGATCACATGGCTGGCACCTGCATCCAGATATTCTTCTGCATTTCCCGCCGTGATGCCGCCGCCGATCTGCATCCCTCCCGGATATGCCGAAAGCGCCAGGAGCGCCTGTTCTTTCGTTGCCTCAAAATATTTGGAATCTCTGGAGTTGAGCAGAATGATATGCCCGCCTTTGAGTCCATCCTGTTTATATTTTTCTGCATACCAGGCTGCATCCTGTTCTGAAGTAAATTGGTCTGTGCCATATCGCCTTCATCTTTTAAGCTGCCGCCGACGATCTGTTTTACTTTTCCGTTATGTATATCAATACAAGGTCTGAACTTCATCACAATTCTCCTTTTATAGAAAAGTGCTGCAAAAACTTCTTCTGCAGCTACTTGTTTATCCGGTATTCAAAACCTACTTGTTATTCTCCCGGTTCTGTGCGTTATGATCTTTGGTCATTCCATCCGCAGCATCATCTACCGCATCCGTGGCTCCCCTTGTCAGATCATCCACTCCATTGGTCACACCATCCACTACATCATTCACACCGTCTGTGACATCATCTACCACGTTGTCTGCTTTTCCGTTACTGTTGTCATCTGTACGGTTTTCATTTCTGTCTGTCTTGTCATTGTTGTCCTTTGTTTTGTCAGTTGCATCATTCATTGTTGTATCGTTCTGTGTATCTCTTCTGTTTCCACATGCAGTCGTGCCCAGAAGCATACAGGTACACATCAGCAATACAAGCAGTTTTTTTTCTGTTTTTCATAATCTTCTTCCTTTCATAAAATATAGTCTTACACTGTTAAGTTTCCTTTTTTTAATATTTTATGAATGGAATTTTTTCTTTTTTATGCTCTTGGTCCTGCTGATTTCCTCAGTTTTTCCAATGCTCTTGACTCCAGCTGACGGATCCGTTCTCTGGTCACGCCGAGTATCTGTCCGGTTTCTTCGAGCGTATGTACATTACCGTCCTCCAGACCGTAGCGGAGTCTTAAGATTTTCTGCTCTTTTTCTGTCAGCGTGGAAAGCATCTCCTGCACTTCTTCTTTCTGTACCAGTGCCGCAACAGCCTCCTCCGGAGTCGGTTCCTGTGTATCTTCAATAAAGTCTTCCAGATTGCTGTCCTCTTCATCTCCCACCGGAGTCTCCAGAGAAACCGGATTTTTGATATAGCTCTGCATGCGCTCTACTTCTTCTGTTGTCATATGCAGCTCTTTTGCAATCTCCTCTGCAGCAACTTCACGCCCGAGTGTCTGTTCCATCTTCCGCTCTGTTTTGCTGATCTTATTCATATTCTGAGCCACACGGACCGGCACGCGAATCTCTCTGGACTGGGAATCCAGCGCCCGCAGAATGGCTTCTTTGATCCACCATACCGCATAGGTGGAAAATTTACTGCCCTTTGTGTAGTCAAATTTTTCCACTGCACGCATCAGACCGATATTACCTTCCTGGATCAAATCCATAAACTGCATTCCTTTTCCGGCATAATGCTTTGCCACCGCAACCACCAGACGCAGATTTGCTTCCTCCATCTTTCGTCGTGCTTCTGTATCTCCTTCTGCGATCTGTCTGCCAAGTTCCAGTTCTTCCTCTGCTGTAAGCAGCGGTATCCTGCCGATCTCTTTTAAATAATCTTTAACGGTTCCGTCATATCCACCGAATCCGGCACCAGATCCTCTGTCTCTGCTCCCAGATCCAGTTCTTCCTCCAACAGTTCCTTTTCTATCTCTTTACTCATATATTTTCATGCCTTTCTTTTCACGTAAGTCTCTGCTTATAGTTTTTCAATCACCTGACCGCTTCTGTAGGCTGCAAGCAGCGACTCCAGATCTGATACCTGCTCTTTTAATTCGGTGCCGATATCTGTATTTCCAACGAGACGGCGTTCTGTCACCCGTTTCACTACCATGTAATCCGAATGAATATCGCTTCCCTTTTCCACCGCAGCCTCTTTCGACTCAAAAGGCTCATGGGCAACCAGAACAAGACCATAGGAGTTGTAGACAAGGGTATACCCTGCAATTCCCGTCTCTTTCTGATACGCCCTGGAAAAACCTCCATCGATGACCAGAACTTTCCCATTACACTTGATCGGACTTTCTCCGTTTTTTACATTTTACAGGAACGTGCCCGTTGACAATGTGGGCTCCCTCCGGGTGCAGTCCGAACTCTTCCAGAATCTCGTCTACCACCTCTTCTTTTTCCAGAAGTTCGTAATACGGATTCTTTTTCTCCAGATGCGTCTCTTTTGCCTCGATAAAATACCGCTCAAAGGTCGCCATCTTGTCTTTTCCGAACAGCGGAGAATCCGGATGCTGCCAGATGCACCACATGATATTCTTTCCTTGCTCTTTTTCCTGTTCATCCAGCGCGAAAAAGCCTTTTCTTACATAGCCTTCCAGCGCATCATACAGACTTTTCCCACGGTAGCTTTTTCCACAGAGCTGTACTTCCTTTAAAGATCCGTCCTCTCTAAGCGGTACGCATCCGTGATACAAAAGATTGTTGTTATACACCTTGTATAATCCACCTTTTGCAAGCAAAAACCGCATATGATCCTGCAGCTTTTCACATCCTGCAAATGCTTTTTCCAGGCGTTCCATAATCTCCTCTTCCTCTTCGGTCAGTTCATACGGAGCTGCCGGATCAATGGTCGGAAAGCTATCATCTTTTAACGGATATTCTTTTCCATCCAGCAGGATCGTGCCTTTTTTATAATCAATCCTGTGCAGCAGTGCACGTTCTTCCATCTGAAATTCCGGATGCTGAAGAATCAGTTTTCCTTCTACCTTAAACTGTATCACGGAAATTGCCTTGTGCATCCGAAGATTCATCTCCATCTCCGCCTTTTGCTGGCGTTCGCTCCCTTTTCGCCTGAAACAGGTACAGGGGTCGTCCCCATAAAATGCGAAGTGCAAAATTCGCCAGAGGCAGAAGATTGATCCCGTATCCATCCTCCAGAATATCCAGATTCCCATAACGGGCACAGATCCGGATTACATTGGCAATGCAGCCTCTTTGCCCTGCTGCCGCCCCCATCCAGAGCACATCATGATTGCCCCACTGAATATCCACTGAATGATAGGTCATCAGCTTATCCATGATAATATGCGGGCCCGGTCCTCTGTCATAAATATCACCGACAATATGTAAATGATCGATCACAAGCCTCTGGATCAGATCTGCGATCGCACAGATAAATTCTTCTGCCCTGCCGATCCGGATGATTGTCTGAATGATCTCATTATAGTAGGATTCCTTGTCATGAAGCTCCGCCTTTTCCGTGATCAGTTCTTCTATGACATAAGCAAAAATCTTTCGGAAGTGCCTTGCGTACTTTAGAACGGGTATACTTACTGGCTGCCCGTTTGCTCACCTCGATCAGGCGGTACAGCTGAATTTTATACCAGTCTTCCATATGCTTCTCGGTCCGCTTTACCTGCTCTGTCTTCTCTTTTGGATAATAGATCAAAGTAGCCAGCTCCTGCTTTTCCCGCTTCCCAAGCGTATATCCAAATACATCCTCGATTTTGCTTCGCACCGCACCGGATCCATTCTTCAGCACATGGGAAAACGCCTCCCATTCCCCATGAATGTCCGTCAGAAAATGCTCGGTTCCTTTCGGAAGATTCAAGATCGCCTGCAGATTGATGATCTCTGTAGAAGCCGCCGCGATCGTCGGATACAGATCCGACAGCCGCTCCAGATATCTTGTCTCTAATCCTTTCATGACACTCCCCGCTCTTTACTCAAACTCTGATTAAAACTGAATCACATCACTCATATCATACATGCCGGCTGTTTTTCCCGCCAGGAACTTGGCTGCTTCCACCGCGCCTTTTCCAAACACGCTTCTGGAATATGCTGTATGCTTAAATTCGATCACTTCATCCATTCCTGCAAAGATCACCTCATGCTCTCCCACGATTGTTCCGCCGCGAACCGCTGAAATTCCGATTTCTTTCTCTTCTCTTTTTTTGCGGTACTGGCTTCTGTCATATACATACGTATATTCATGATCCAGTGCTTCATTGACAGAATCCGCAAGCGCCAGTGCAGTACCGCTTGGAGCATCCACTTTCTGGTTGTGATGACGCTCTACCAGCTCAATATCATATCCCGCCGGCGCCAGTACTTTTGCGGCATCTTTCAAGAGCTTCATCAGCAGATTGATCCCCATGGACATATTCGCTGATTTTAAAACAGCTGTCTGCTCTGCTGCTTTTTCTACTTTTTCAAGCTGGGCTTCAGAAAGTCCCGTGGTACAAAGTACGACCGGAAGCCGTCTGTTCACACAATAGTCCAAAAGTCCGTCCACTGCTGCCGCATTGGAAAAATCGATCACTACGTCTGCCTCTGCATCACACGCTTCCATCGATGAAAACACCGGATACGGATTCTGCACTCCCTGAAACTGATCCACTCCTGCTACAATCTCCACTTTACTGTCTGCTTCCGCAATTTTTGTGATCACCTGTCCCATTTTTCCATTGCAGCCATGCATGATTATCTTTATCATCCTGATTTCCTCCTCGTTCTGTATCTTTCATTTTTCCACACCGGAAAACGTTATTCTTTCACGCTATACCGATCCGGACTTTTCAATACACGCCTGCAAAAGACAGACTTTACCCGGATGGGTATACAAAAAAGGATATCACATTCTGGCTATTTGCTCAATCTATGATATCCTTTTAACAATTTTTATGCTAACTGAATTCCGAACTCCTGCATTGCTTTTTTCAGCTGCACGGTATGCGCTTCACTCAGCTCTGTCAGCGGCATTCTCAATCCGCCGACTTCCATTCCCATCAGATTCACTGCTTTTTTCACCGGAATCGGATTCACTTCGCAGAACAGTGCCTCGATCAGAGGAAGTGCCTTCAGCTGTAATGCCCTGCTTCCCGCAATATCTCCCGCAAAGAAGCTTGCACAGATATCATGTGTCTCTCTCGGAGCCACATTGGACAATACAGAAATCACACCTTTTCCGCCCAGTGACAGGATCGGAACGATCTGATCGTCATTTCCGGAATATACATCCACTTTCCCGTCTGTCAGCTGCAAGATCTTCGCTACCTGTGAGATATTTCCGGATGCTTCCTTGACTGCCACAATGTTGTCAGTCTCTTTCGCCAGTGTCGCTACGGTGGATGGCTCAATATTCACTCCGGTTCTGCTCGCTACGCTGTACAAGATGATCGGCGCTTTTGTCTCGGCCGCGATCGCCTTATAATGCGCAATCAGTCCCGTCTGTGTCGCTTTATTATAATATGGGGTTACAAGAAGTACGCCATCTGCACCGCTCTCGGCTGCTTCTCTTGACATCTCGACTGCAGTCCGTGTACAGTTGGAACCTGTTCCTGCAATGACCGGAATCCGTCCTTTCGTCTGTCTGATCGTAAACTTGATGCAGTCCATATGCTCCTCTTCCGTCAATGTAGACGATTCCCCTGTTGTACCGCAGATCACAATACTGTCGGTACCGTTATCACAATGAAACTGGATCAATTCGTCCAGCTTTTCATAATTCACACTTCCATCTGCATGAAATGGTGTAATAATCGCAACTCCTGCTCCTGTAAAAATTGACATATTTATCCTCCTGACCTTGTCGATTCTCTACTCAGTAATGTTTATGAAATTTTTATCATTATTCAGAAGTGATGTCAACGATGGGAATGTGAAAAACGTCCTATTCCATGCACTCCAGCTTGCTCACAGATACTTCATAGGCTGTTCGTGTCTGTGTTTCGGTCTCGGAAATTTTCTTCACATAATCTCTGCTCTGGATTCTTCCCAGTATCTGTACATGCTCTCCCACTTCAAATCCGGACGCATACCGTGCATTTCTTCCCCAGCAGATACACGGAATGTAGTCCGATTTTCCGTACGGACGGTTCACCGCCAGAAGCAGGTCCGCGATTTCCCGTCCAAGCGGTGTTTTCCTGTACACCGGCTTTTTACAGATATACCCCTCCAGCAGAATGTGATTTGTTTTCGCCCCATCCAGTTCCTCGTCAATAAATTCTACCTCTCTTACAAACACAGACAGCACCAGGCGGTTTTTCTGTTCTTCATGCCGGTTATAAGAACGGAACTGCCCGGATACCTTGATCGCCTCTCCTGTATAATCCTGCGTCACATCGATCAGACGTTCTGAGATCATGAGAGGAATCCGGTCATTTGAATTACTCAGACGCTTCACAAGCACATCCGCCATATAGAATCCCTCTCCGAACACCTCGTGGCTGTATGTAAACCCGGATGCCACAACTCCCATGATGGTTACCTGATTGTTTTCAATAATCTTATCTGACATAATTTGTAGTACTCCCTTCCTCGTATGTGGTATTTTATATTTTTGAGTCAACTTAAGTCTATGACATCATACCGCAGTTTAGACCCGATTGTCCGAAAAACCGTTCGACAAAATCTATCGACAATTTTTTTATTTGCCTGTCACAAGAGTACTTGTAAAATCTGAAATTTATGATAGAATGAAAAAGTTGTAACAAGAGAACACACATTAACATAAGTAGGAAAGAGTGTAAAATTATGAAAACAAAACGTGAAGATGTTAGAAATATTGCCATTATCGCTCATGTTGACCACGGAAAAACAACACTCGTGGATGAGCTCTTAAAACAAAGCGGTGTATTCCGCGAAAATCAGGATGTTGCGGAACGTGTCATGGACTCCAACGATATTGAAAGAGAACGTGGAATCACGATTCTCTCCAAAAATACTGCAGTCTATTACAAAGGAACCAAGATCAACATCATCGATACGCCCGGACATGCGGACTTCGGCGGTGAAGTAGAACGTGTCCTGAAAATGGTAAACGGTGTCGTACTTGTAGTCGATGCCTTTGAAGGCGCCATGCCGCAGACCAAATTCGTACTGAGAAAAGCACTGGAATTAGACCTTCCGGTTATCGTCTGCATCAATAAGATCGACCGCCCGGAAGCCCGCCCGGATGAAGTGATCGATGAGATCCTGGAGCTTTTCATGGAACTGGATGCTTCTGACGAGCAGCTGGACTGCCCGTTTGTCTATGCTTCCGCAAAATCAGGAATTGCGGTCCTTGACCTTTCTGACGAAGAAAAAGATATGCAGCCATTGTTTGAGACGATCCTCGAATACATCCCGGCTCCGGAGGGCGATCCCGAGGCACCGACACAGATGCTGATCAGTACCATTGATTACAATGAATACGTCGGACGGATCGGAGTCGGAAAAGTAGACAACGGAACGATTCGTGTCAATCAGGATATGCTCCTTTTAAACCATCACGATCCGGACAAGCAGCAGAAAGTCAAGATCAGCAAACTGTATGAATTTGACGGTCTGAACAAAGTAGAAGTAAAAGAAGCCACGATCGGTTCTATTGTAGCGATTTCCGGTATTTCCGATATTTCCATCGGAGACACCCTCTGCTCTCCTGAGAATCCGGAAGCCATTCCATTCCAGAAGATTTCCGAACCGACGATCTCCATGCAGTTCATCGTCAATGACAGCCCGTTTGCAGGAAGAGAAGGAAAATTCGTTACTTCCCGTCACCTGCGCGACCGTCTTCTGCGCGAACTGAACACCGATGTCAGCCTGCGTGTGGAAGAGACGGAGAACGCCGACAGCTTTAAAGTATCCGGACGAGGCGAGCTTCACCTTTCTGTCCTGATCGAAAATATGCGCCGTGAAGGATACGAATTTGCGGTAAGCAAAGCAGAAGTTTTATATCACACAGATGAAAACGGCAAAAAATTAGAACCAATGGAGCTTGCCTACGTGGATGTACCGGAAGAATTTACCGGAACTGTCATCGACAAACTGAGTCAGAGAAAGGGAGAGCTTCAGAACATGGGCGTTTCCAGCGGCGGTTATACAAGGCTGGAATTTCTGATTCCTGCCCGCGGACTCATCGGATACCGTGGAGAATTTATGACCGATACCAAAGGAAACGGAATCCTCAACACAAGCTTTAACGGATATGCGCCGTATAAAGGAGATATCCAGTATCGCAAACAGGGATCTCTGATTGCATTTGAGACCGGTGAGTCTGTCACTTACGGACTCTACAGCGCACAGGAACGCGGTACTTTGTTTATCGGACCTGGTGAAAAAGTCTATGCCGGAATGGTCATCGGACAGAACGGAAAAGCAGAAGACATCGAATTAAACGTCTGCAAGACAAAGCATCTGACCAACACCCGTTCCTCCAGTGCAGACGAAGCGCTCCGCTTGACACCGCCTCGTATTTTGAGCCTGGAAGAAGCACTGGACTTTATCGATACCGATGAGCTTCTGGAGGTAACACCGGAAACACTGCGTATCCGCAAAAAAATCCTGGATTCCAGAATGCGTAAACGCAGCAATTTGAAATAATCAGGAGACAACCATGAAAAAATATGCCAATGCCTTTTTGAAATGGATCACTTCAATCCTGGAAGTTGTCATCGCTTTGATCCTTGCAGTCACAATTATCATCATGACCTTTCAGCTGATCCTCTCATTTCAGCATTTGTCAGACCTGAATCAGTATCCAAATTATGACGATATGCTGACTACCTGTTTTAACCTGATCATCGGTGTGGAAATGATACGTATGCTGTATCTCCACACCCCGATCACAGTATTTGAGGTTCTGCTCTTTGCCATCGCAAGACAGATCATCATCGAGCATGGATCACCGCTCAACAGTCTGATCGGCGTAATCGCCATTGCAATTTTATTTGCCACAAGAAAATTTTTGTTTATGACTTTTGATGAGTCTGAAAAGATTATTTTCCGTTCCTCTCAGAAAGTCAAATATATCAATCGTCTGATCCATGTCCACATTCCTTATGAGAATGATGAGACACTGCTGGATGTGCTGTTAAAGAAGATGAAGGAAGATGAAATTGAGATCGGAGTCGGTGCCTGCACTTACTTTTCTGATTTCGGTCTGCGCATCGTTAAGATCACCGATGGAAAAATTACCCGAATTGAAGTAATTCGTTCTATACAATAGAGGAATTCCGTGCTATAATGTTTACATAGTACAAAGAACACTTTATAAAGACAAGTTCTTTGTACAATATAAACAAAAGGAGTTGACCAGTATGAACTTTATTATTAGTGGAAAAAACATCGATGTGACACCAGGTTTAAAGGACGCTATTGAACAGAAATTAGGAAAACTTGAAAGGTATTTCACTCCTGAAACAGAAATTATCGTAACACTCAGTGTGGAAAAAGAACGTCAGAAGATTGAAGTGACCATTCCTGTAAAAGGAAACATTATCCGCTCTGAGCAGACCAGCGATGATATGTATGTATCCGTTGATCTTGTAGAAGAGGTTATTGAAAGACAGCTTCGCAAATATAAAAACAAACTGGTTGCCAGAAGCCAGGGACATCCTACCGCTTCCGGTTCCGGCAATAACTTTAAAAAAGAATTTTTCGAATCAGAAGATGACACTTCTGTAGATGATGAGATCCGCATTGTCCGTACAAAACGCTTTGGCATCAAACCAATGTATCCGGAAGATGCCTGCATCCAGATGGATCTTCTTGGACATGCTTTCTTCGTATTCTGCAACGCAGAGACAGACGAAGTCAATGTTGTCTACAAAAGAAAAGATGGTTCTTTCGGACTGATCGAGCCAGAATTTTCATAAGATAAAAGGGAGTGTCGCAAAATCATCAATAATAGATGATTGAGCGGCACTTCCGCTCGTTATGAGCAAAAATCCGGTGTCTTCTCTATCACCAGAGTAAAACACCGGATTTTTGCCGTACTTTAATAAAACCTCTCGGTTTTCCATTTTTTCTATGCACTTTTTATCAAAAACAGATGCTTCCCTGTCCGCTCATTTTGAATCTTGGCATGCAGTTTATTCAGATTATATCCCAGACACAATAAAAGAATCTCCAGCCTTACTCTCGGTTTTCCTCTCAGTAGAAATCTTTGGAATTGATAATCATTTTTCAGTACGCCAAAGGCTCCTTCTACCTGAATCGAGCGGTTCATCCGGTACTGGATCCCTTTTTCGCTCAGGATGTTTTCATAGGACTCCTGACGCTTTTTCAGAAAGTTCTTCGAAAGATACAGCTTCTTGTTTCCCTTTGATTTCGTACATTTTTCTTTATACGGGCAGCCACTGCAATCTTCACATTCATATATCGTTACTTTTGATTGATAGCCGCTTTTGCTTTTTTGTTTCTCACAGCAACCGCTCTCAGCTTTTTCTCTGCATGACAGGTGTAGGTATCAGCTGTCTCGTCATATCTCATGTTCTCGCGCTTGCTGATGTCTTTCTTAAAACTTCTCTTTTTCCATTTCTCATAGGTCTGTGGTTTGATGTATGCTTTCTGCCCGGCTCCGCTCAGGTATTCATACGCTTCTTCACTTTCATACCCGGAATCCGCAGTTACGCTTGGATAACGAAATCCCAGTTTCTTTTCCATGTCTTTCAGAAATGGCACAAGCGTCCACACATCGTTCCGGTCCTGGAAAATATCCGCTGCTACAATGTATTCGCTGTCCACTGCGATTTGGACGTTATATCCCGGTTTCAGCTGGGCATTCCTCATGTGGTCGTCTTTCATGTGCATAAAGGTGGCATCCGGATCTGTTTTACAATAATTATTCCGCCCCTGAAAACTGGCGGTATGCCAGTCATAGATCGTCTGGCGCTCCAGAAAACGACGGAACAGCTCCAGATATCTTTGATTTCTGCTTTTCCGTTTTCCTCTTCCATGTACGAAAACCGTCCCGTCCACTCTGCACTTCTCATCCAGAAACCGGCAGATTTCCTGCAGATCCTGGGTACGGGTTTCCTCTCCAACTAGGAACCGACAGAGATACTCCTGGTTCAGAAGACGGACTGCTTCCTGAATCCGCTCATACATCTTTGCTTCCCATTTTCCTACGGATTTCTTCCAGACAAAGGTATATTTATTCGCACAGGCTTCCAGTTTTGTTCCATCAATAAATACCGTTTCTTTTGACAACTCGCCGCTTTCCTCCAGACGTCGGATCATCTGATAAAACAGGTTTTCACAGGCATCCGCCAGAAAGCCGGTTCGGAAACGGGCAATCGTGCTGTGGTCAGGAGCTTTCTGCCCAACCAACAGCCACATGAAGTTAATATCCCGTCTGCAGGCGCTTTCGATCTTCCGGGATGAATAAATATTTTGGGAATAGGCATAGGTAAGGATCTTGAACATGGTCTTGGGGTCCACTGCGGGATTTCTGCCTTTGGCAGAGTAAGCCTGATACAGCAAGCTGTAATCTAATTCCTCCAATTCGTGGCTGAGTAGTCGGACAGAGTCATCATCAGGAACCAAACCTTCCAAATTTAATGGCAAAACCAGTTGATAAGGCTCGCCGAATTCGGTATAATTTTTATGGTATTTTGAATTACTGGACATAATTAATTATACCATAGATTACGGGCTCTTCGGGGTCCGTTTTCTGTTTTTAGGCAAAAAACCGGAGCCATTGCTCCATAGATGATTTCTCATCTATTTTGCAACAGCCCCGATTCTGCTGATTCTCTTAACGTCCTACGCCTGAAATGGCTTTACAAAGGAGCCTGCCGGCGAAATCGGTTCTCCCCCGGCCAACAGATGGTGGACATCCCCTGTGCACTGTGCTCTAAAATACGCTTCGTTTCCCCATCGCTCTTCCGCTGACAAAACCGTAACAGAACTTGCCGGAAAAAATGCCGCATGCGCCAGAAGGACAAACGGTATATTTAATAAATGTGACAGGATAGAAGAAATCACACCAAAATGCGCAAATATGACAATGCAAGGTTCATTTCCTTCGGGAAGCATCTCCATCTTCTCAGGTTCATCCGGCGCCGGTGTATGGATAATATACTGCTCCTTTTTTCCTCTTACGCGATAGATATTTTTATCCCTTATATAACCATAAGTTTCGAGCATCCGATCCATTTCCCGGCAGATAAGCCGGTACTTCCTTCCGACCTCCGGGTTAGAGCTGCAGATTTCTGAGTTTGTCCACGCCTCGCTGTCATACATCAACGGATCCGAAGTCCAGTCCGACGGGATATATTCCCAGGGCGATGTCATCTGCCCTGTAACCGGATTTTTCACCTGGCATGAAAATTCACTGAGCCAGTCAGCAGTAACCGCAGTCCGATTCATTTTCTTTAAGGTTTTGGACGCCGTATCCTTAGCCCTTCCGAGGGGTGAACAGAAGAACTCTGTTACATCCCATCCACTCACTCTCTCTGACAGCAGCTCCGCCTCCCGCCATCCCTTTTCAGTCAGACTGTCTCTCACATAATCCGGTTCTGCATGACGAATAAGTATCAATCTCATATTCACATCCCATTATCCAAGCACTTCCAGAGCTTTTTTTACAATATCACCTGTTGTCAGATTATAGATTTCCAAAAGTTCATCAATAAGCCCGGAATGTCCGAATCTGTCTTTGATTCCGATTCTCCGCATTTTTACAGGGCATTCTTCACTTAAGACTTCCGCCACTGCCCCTCCCAGACCTCCGATGACCGTACTGTTTTCCGCAGTAACTACGTGTTTTGTCTTGGAAGCAGAACGGATGATCGTTTCCGTATCAAGCGGTTTAATCGTGCTCACATTGATCACCTCTGCAGAAATCCCTCTGCCGCGCAGGATTTCCGCAGCTTCTTTACATCGTGAAACCATGATACCAGAACCAATCAGAGTAACATCCTCCCCCTCTCTTATTACTGTCGCTTTCCCCAACTCAAAATGATAATCTTCCGGCATCTGCTTTACTTCATACTTAGCCAAATCCGAACGCACAACCCGGATATAGACCGGGCCGATATGTTGGGCCGCCGCTTTTATCGCCTCACTCAACTCATCTGCATCGCACGCCTCAATTATCTTAATATTAGGGATCGTCCTCATCACCGCAATGTCATTAAACGACTGGTGCGTTGCCCCCACACTGGCAGCTGTTATTCCCGCATAACATCCCATCATTTTTATATTTGCATTTGCATAACCAGCCTGAACAAAAATCTGGTCAAACGATCTTCGAGCGATAAAAGATGCGAATAACGGTACAAACGGGATATATCCCATCCTCTGCACTCCGTAAGCTACGCTGATCGCATTCTGCTCTGCAATACACGTTGTCAAAAATCTTTCCGGAAACTCATTTTTAAACGGCATAATATTCGTCGCAACAGCAGTCTCCGCATCAATAACGACAATTTTCTCGTTTTTTCTTCCCAGTTCAGCCAGAGTGTCCCCGACTGCGGCACGCATGCCCTGCAATTTTGATCCATAAATTGTTCCTGCCACTATGCTAATTCCTCCATTACTTTTTATAAATCTCATCATTAAAATGTGCAGAATGATAGGTGATGGGATCTTTAACCATAAATGAAACCGGATATCCCTTGACCGTGTTTGCGATAATCGCCCTCGGCCTCCCCGGTGCATACGACAGATCCAGCGCATGATCCAGCGCCCGGGTAATCTCTTCCATGTTATGTCCATCAACAACCTGCACATCCCAGCCGAACGCTTTAAACTTGTCAGCAAAGGATCCTGCATGGATAATATCCTGGATATTTCCCGTTATCACATATTGATTATAATCAACGACTGCCGTCAGGTTGTCGAGATTATAATTATTGGCAAACATGGCCGCTTCCCATATCTGTCCCTCTGTACATTCTCCGTCTCCCAGTACGACGAACACTCTGTTGTCTTTTTTATCATTCTTAACTGCCCACGCCATTCCCGCTCCTGCTGAAAGGCCCATTCCAAGCGCTCCTGTCGGAGCCTCAATTCCCGGAATCGAAGTGCAGGCATGCTCCTGCAACAGTGATGTGGATTTATTCATTTCATTGAAAAGTGTGTCTCTGCTGATAATTCCACGGAACGCAAGCGCCGCATACTGTACCCCTGAATTGTGTCCTTTGGAAAGGAGCATAATATCCCTTCCTTCCCATTGTGGTTCATCTGGTTTCAGCCTCAGATATCTTCCATACAGAGCGGCCATCACGTCTGCAATCGAAAATTCTCCTCCGACATGCCCGGATCTGGTTCCTGCGAAATTGATTAAATCCGCCACATCTCTTCTCAACTGAAGAGCCAATTTCTTTAACTCTTCTGTACTCATGTTCTCATGGTATTTTACAATCGGTTCATAATAAGATTTATTCACTCCAAACTGCCTCCTGTAATCCTTCAGTCCTCTTTTCTGTTATCTGCCGCTTTCACCTGGACAGGCTTTTTCAGCAGATTCACCATGATCGCAGTCACCGCACTTCCAGCAAGCACCGCGATCACGTATCCGAGTTTCCCTGTAATTGCCGGTATAACGATAAACCCTCCATGCGGACAGTAATTAATACATCCGAACAGATATACCAGCGCGTTTCCCACTGCGCCTCCCACACAGATAGACGGAATTACTCTTGCCGGATCCACAGCTGCCAGCGGGATCGCGCCTTCTGTCAGCCCCATACATCCCATAATGAATGAAGTAATCCCCGCAACACGCTCGTTTTCGGTATACCGTTTCTTAGATATAAATGTAGCTATTCCCATTCCAATTGCGGGAATACAGGCGCCTGCTGCCAGAAAAGCAAAAAACTCATAACGTCCTGTTTCTGCCATCATATATAAAAACAGCGTACATGTTTTATTGATCGGGCCGCCCATATCAACGGCAAGCATTATACCGATCACAACAGCGACAAGGATCATACTTGTTGTGGAGAGTCCCTCCAGTAGTCCTGTAAGCGCGTTCACGAACATGCTGAGCGGCGCAAGCAGTACATAGATGTAGGTCATTCCCAAAACAAACACTGTAACGAGTGGAATGATAATGATCGGCACAATAGGCTTTATCATATCTGGCCATTTAATTTTTTTCAGATATGAAACCATAATACCAGTTGCCAGGCCAAGAAGCAGTGCCCCGAGAAACCCTGTTTTTGTCGCCGTCGCCCCAACTTCGATATTCGCCATGTAGCAGAGTACAAATGCCGGAGCCAGCGCCGGTTTACCGGCAATCGCATAAGCGATATATGCACCCACTACCGGGATCATGATGAAAAGTCCTGATGATCCGATTGTCTGAAGATTCGCCAGAAACTGATTTGCAACTACGATCCCCTGGTCCTGGACATACTCGCCGCCAAACCCAATCGAAATTGCGAAAAACATGCCTCCGATAATGCAGACGGGGATCAGATATGATATTCCTGTCATCATGTAATTTTTTATCTCTTTTATTTTAAAAATCTCCCATACCACACCTCTACTTTATTTCTTCTAATTTATCGAATACTTTGCCTGTTGATTTGATTACTACTGACGGGTCAACGTTATACACTTTTCCTTCCTCTTCCTTCTCTTCAAACCGCTCCCGTCCCTCGATCGCAACGCTGACTGCAAGCAAAACTACGTCCGCCTCTTTTACATCCTGTAAGCTCAGCTCGTTTTCAATTCCGATCGCTCCCTGAGTTTCAACTTTTACATCATGCCCTCTCTTCTTCGCTTCCTGCTGGATCGCCGACATCGCCATATATGTGTGGGCAATTCCTGTTGTGCATGCCGCTACTGCTACAATCTTCATGACTGTTCAAACACCTCCCATAGATTTTAGTACATCGCATAATTCTTCTCTGTTCTTTGCATCGTACAATTTTTCTCTGTCTTCCTCTACCATCAGATTTGTACATAACCTTGCCAGAATTTCTATATGCTCTTTACTCTTTTTCCCTTTTGAAATCCCGATGTTAAAAACTAGCGCCACTTCATTCTGATCCCAGACAACAGGCTTTGCCAGCTTTAACACTGCGACAAAGCATTCCCTGACAGTATCGCTTTCTCCATGTGGAATTGCGATCTGATCGCCCATCTCCGTGGATGCCGTCTGCTCTCGTTTTAACACCGCGTTTATGTAAGCCTGCTTATCCTCAATTTTCTTATTTTCCCAGACCATTTCTGCTATATACCGGATCACCTCCTCCTTGTCCTGAAATGTCTGGTTTGTAAAATCGACAAGCGCGGGTTCAAACATTTCTTTCACCTCCTTCTCCCTGTTCCTGATGATTTAATTTTAACCTCGAGTTAACAATTCAAAAATATCAAAGTATTTCACTTTATTTTAACTGATTGGTATACCAGCTCTTTACATTTTCTTTCTGGAAATTGATATACCATTCCCTTCCTTTTCCCCCTCCGATCCTGGTATACCATAAACTTCACTCTTCTGTGAAAAAAATGATCCCCCTCTCCGACTGCGCTGTGCGCAATCAGGGCGGGGGATTGATTCCTCTGTCCATCCTTAATTTTATCAGACTGTCTCAAACAGTTGATAAACCTCTTTTACATCCATACAGGATTTTAATTCTGATATAAAGTCTTCATCGCTGATACAGAAATACAATTCTTCAAGAGCCTTTTTCGATACCATTATATTCGAAAAATTAATTGCTACGAGAAATATCGTACTGACGCGGTCGTTTCCCCACGAAATCGGTTTTTTTAAAGTCACGATCGCAATCCGGTTTTCCTTGACATACTTATTCAGTCCATGGGGCAGTGCAATACCATCCACAATGTTTGTCGGCGCAATCCTCTCTCTGCTTATTACAGAATCATAGAAGCCGTCTTCTATACATCCGTCCTTCTCCAGGATAGCGCACACTTCTTTTACACACTCCTCCATACTTTTATACTTCTTCTGTAATAAAATGATCGTCTCGTCCAGACAATTCAGCATGAAAGTATATCTCTTCATTTTTACACATTGAGACAATGCATAATACTCTTTATTAATCGCCTCCAGATCCCTCTCAGTCAGCATCGCGGATACCTGGACATGGGGGATTCTGATTCCTTTTACCTCCAGGGTCGTGACAGCAAAGTCAAATTCATTGATATATTCCAATTCTACCTTCTTAAGTTCAGCCAGCTCTATTACATCAAACAAAATAAAGTTCTTGCGGATCTGGCTTTCCAGAATCGAAGTATACGCGTCGATATTGTCAACGATTATAATTATCTTCCGGGACATATTCAACCGCTCTACTGCCGCCTGAAAGTGAATCAGGATAAATCCTGTTTCATCTTCTGACAATGTAAACCCGGAATAATTTTCTATTACGGAACAAGCCAGTGACACAACAGAAAACAGCGCCGCATACTGTTTTTTTATCTGATGTATGTACGGATTCACGATCTTTACATGATTGGATATCCTGTTCAGCATCGCCGTAAAATGCCTTTCCAATCCATTGATTAGAAGATTGTCATTAATGAGCGCATCTGAAAAAATAGCATTTACAGACTCTATCATATGGATTACCATTTCTTTAATGTTCTCGGAATCTGCCACAAATTTAACATCATTTTCCAGTCTGTACACTGAATTTATAATTTTATTTACATAGTTTATTTCAGCTTGGGGAATGCAAAGCCCCCGACACTCTTTTTCAACATGTCCGCAAAGTTGCTGTGCCACAGGATATGTTCTCAACTGGTACACCTCTGTACTCAAAGAAGGCCGCTCCTCCTTTGGAAGAAAATGTCTGTTGTTAACCCGGTTCAAAAAAATACAAATTTGATCAGCACCTGCAGATGATAGATAAGATTCATCTCAAAAACGAAGTTCCTCTTTTACATACCCGGTCATATGCTCTGCCAGATCAATGTAATGTTGAGGAACATATTTCCCGAGCAGTATTTTGGCATATTTAATCGTGATACTTTCGTTAAATAAAATATCCCTCTCAATTTTTCGATAAATAAAATCATTTTGAGCTTCGCGGATATCCACTTCTTTTCCATCCAGAAAAGTCCCGGAGGAATCTCTTTTCAAAAACAGGTCCTGCTCTTTTAACATCTTTTCAACCGACTTGATATCATTCACTATGCTCGAACGGCTGACAGTATAAAAATCCGACAACGTGTTAATAGACAGAACCGCTCCGTTCATCAAAAAATTTTCATAGATAATTTCCCGCCGCTCTTCTGTTGAATATTCTGACTCGTCCAAGAGTTTCTTCAAAAGTTCTCTCCGTCCTTCCACCGGTCCCGTAATCAGTATTCCATCCCCTGACTTTTTTATTTTCAGCCCATACTTTGGCAGATCCTTTTCCAGATCTCCAAGATAATTATAAATGCTCTTTTTCGAGATGTTCATTTCATCCGCAATTTCAGATACTTTTTTACATTTTGTCTGCTCAAGCAACAACTTATAAAATAATTTCCTGCCATCCATTTCTCGCACCACAATCCCCGCACTTTCCTCGCATTTTTCACAAAAATATACTACATTCAAAATCATATTTGTATAATATAGCCCACAATACCTTATGTCAATATTTTTTTCCTCACCCGGTTGTTATTTCCTGCCATTTCTTTATAACAGCTCCATAGCACACAACCGGTATCAAATGACATAAAGGAAAGTCAAGATCACTGGCTAAATCGCCGGTCTTGACTTTGCCAAAACACAAAAAGGGCACTTTCAAAAATTTTTTCTTTCAAAAGTGCCCAAATCATGGCTTTTCCCGTATAGATTACAGATAACAGTACTTCGTAACAACTCAAAATTATTTCAAAATTTATTGTCGGATATAATTTTTATCTTTAATACAGCTTGCCCCCGCCGGGATCCGGTCGTCCACCATCAGCAGATTCAGCCCTTCTCTGCCGTCTTCCTCGTGTACTGCCGAGATCAGCATCCCCTCGGAGTCAATGCCCATCATCTTTCTCGGGGGCAGATTTACGATAGCGATCGCAGTCTTTCCGACCAGTTCTTCCGGCTCATAATACTCGTGAATCCCGCTTAAGATCGTGCGTTTCCGGTCTGTCCCGTCGTTCAGTGTGAACTTCAGGAGCTTTTTGGATTTCGGAACCGCCTCGCACGCCTCGATCTTCACAGCCCTGTAATCTGCCTTTGCAAAAGTATCAAAGTCAATCATTTCTTCAAACAGCGGCTCGATCTTTACCTTTGAAAAGTCGATCTTCTCTGCCGGCTTTTCCTCCGGCGCCGCCTGCCTGCCGGACTGCGCCGCATTGTTCGCCTCATTCTTTGCCGCCCCCTGTGACTTCATAGTGGGGAAGAGCAGAACATCCCTGATCGCCGCGCTGTCTGTGAGAAGCATACACATCCTGTCAATACCGAAGCCGATGCCGCCTGTCGGAGGCATACCGATCTCCAGTGCGTTCAGGAAATCCTCGTCGGTCGTGTTCGCTTCCTCGTCCCCCTGAGCCAGGAGTTCTTCCTGAGCTTTAAAACGCGCCCTCTGGTCGATCGGATCATTCAGCTCGGAGTAAGCGTTCGCCATCTCCCAACCGTTCATGAAGAACTCAAAGCGCTCCACATAATCCGGGTTCTCCGGTTTCTTTTTCGTCAGCGGGGAGATCTCGATCGGATGATCTGTCACAAACGCCGGCTGGATCAGATGCTCCTCTGCAAATTCCTCGAAGAACAGGGAGAGGATGTCGCCCTTTTTATGACGCTCCTCAAATTCGACATTATGCTCTTTTGCAAGCGCTCTCGCCTGCTCGAGCGTCTCTACTGTATTCCAGTCAACACCCGCGTATTTCTTCACGGCATCCACCATGGTGATGCGCTCGAACGGTTTGCCCAGATCCATCTCCACGCCGTTGTACACGATCTTTGTCGTGCCGAGGACCTCCTGCGCCACATGGCGGTACAGGTTCTCTGTCAGATCCATCATGCCGTTATAGTCTGTATAAGCCTGATACAGCTCCATGAGAGTGAACTCCGGATTATGCCTCGTATCAAGTCCCTCGTTGCGGAACACGCGCCCGATCTCATAAACCTTCTCCAGACCGCCCACGATCAGCCTCTTTAAATACAGTTCCAGAGAAATGCGCAGTTTAAAGTCCTCGTCGAGTGCGTTGAAATGTGTCTCAAACGGCCGAGCCGCCGCGCCGCCCGCGTTGCTCACCAACATCGGGGTCTCCACTTCCATAAATCCCTCGCCGTCCAGATATCTGCGGACTGCGCTTAAGATCCTGGAACGTTTGATAAACGTATCCTTCACTTCCGGATTCATGATCAGATCCACATATCTCTGGCGGTAACGTGTGTCTGTGTTTGTCAGCCCGTGGAATTTCTCCGGAAGGATCTGCAGGCTCTTTGAGAGCAGGGTCACATGTGATGCGTGAATGGATATCTCGCCGGTCTTTGTCCTGAACACTTCTCCCTCCACGCCGATCACATCGCCCACATCCAGCTTTTTGAACTCTTTATAGTTCTCTTCGCCAACGCTGTCTCTCGCCACATAGGACTGTATGTTTCCCTTCAGATCCTGTATATTGCAGAATGATGCTTTTCCCATCACCCTTTTGGACATCATGCGCCCTGCGACGGACACCTGTTTCCCCTCCAGGTCCTCATAGCGGTCTCTTATCTCCCGGCTGTGGTGCGTCCGGTCATATTTCGTGATGACAAACGGGTCTTTTTCCGCTTTTGCTGAAGATCCGCCAGCTTCTCGCGGCGCACCTTTCTCAACTGGTTAAGATCTGGTTCCTGTACATTTTTCTGCTCCTGAGCCACTTTATCTTCTCCTTCCTTTAAAACAGGGCATTATGCCCGCCCCGTCTGTCCAGCGTCCTGCCGTCCCCGGGACACTGCCTTACAGGCAAAATCGGGCTGTCACAAAGTGCTAAATTTCTACAAGATATTGTCCGGGTCTGACCGGGCATGCCTGATATCGTGTATGAAAGATGCATTTTGCGACAGCCCCTTTTATTGTCACTTATTCAAATACGACCATCTCACCATCTACGTTGGCAAACCAGCACTCTCCTGTTCTGGTTATTCCGGTCTGACCATTTGTCGCTTCTGTGATCTCAGCGATCAGCTTTGACTCCTCCTCTTTCGGAATCAGGACAGTCAGATCTACTTTCTCTGTATACACACTGTCCAGGATTGTCAGCCCTCTTTGTCCCAGCAGATACTGAATTTTCCCCAATCCGGTATAATCTGTTGTAAGATTCAGTTTAAATCCATAGATTTTGGTAATAATCTGACTGTGGGAAATCCCTTCTCTTGCTGATTCGGTATACGCTCTCACCAAGCCTCCCGTTCCGAGAAGTGTCCCGCCAAAATACCGTGTCACAACTACAAAAATATTGTGAAGTCCCGCTCCCCTGATGACCTCCAGAATCGGTTTGCCTGCTGTACCGCTCGGTTCCCCATCATCACTGCAGCGCTCTGTCACGCGTTCTTCTCCGATTACATAGGCCCAGCAGTGATGCCTTGCATCCCAGTACTTTTTCCGTACCTGTTCCAGATACTGCATGGCTTCCTCCTCCGAGTGCACCAAAATACTTCCGCGATAAACCGGGACTTTTTTTCCACGATCTCGCCCTTGCCGCCCTGATATACTGTCCTGTATTCCATCTGTCTCCCACCTTGCTTTTTCCATGCCTTTTGTTTGTTTCAGGTATTTTCTGCCTGTTCTTCCTCAATTATATATACTATGCCTTTGGAACAAACACAAGAAAAACTGTGCAATTATTAAAATTTTTTATAAGAATATGAACTTTTTCTTTTCCTTTGCTTTAAAAGAGCAAATTTGATATAATGAGTAGAATGAATAAAGGAGGATATTATTCATGAATTACGGAAAAGAAAGCCTTTCGAAGAAGAAAAAAAATGTATCTTCAAAGAAAAATATGAAAAAGAAACGGGTCGGCGTCCGTGTCTTTAAGGCCGTTGTCATCTGCTTCCTTCTCATCTGCATCATCGGTGCCGTAGGCGGCGGTCTTTTCGTCAAGAAGATCATTGACGATGCGCCAGAGATCACTCCTGCCAGTGTCAAACCAAGCGGATATAAATCCCAGGTGGTTGCGGCATCTAACGGTCAGAATCTGGGGCAGTTCCGGGAAGCCGGATCCAACCGTATCTACAAGACCATTGACACAATTCCAAAATATCTTGCCAATGCATTTGTAGCGATTGAAGACGAGCGTTTCTACGAGCACAACGGAATCGACCTGCAGGGTATCCTGCGCGCCGGTCTTGTAGGTATCACAAGCGGAGACTTTTCAGAAGGAGCCAGTACGCTCACCCAGCAGCTGATCAAAAATAACGTGTTCCCGAATTTCACGGAGGAAAAAACGTTTTTCGACAGTCTGGAGCGAAAACTGCAAGAGCAGTATCTTGCCCTGGAAATTGAAAAGCAGATGACCAAAGAAGAGATTCTGGAAGCCTACATGAACACCATCAACCTGGGACAGAACTGTCTCGGTGTTCAGTCTGCCGCAAAGCGCTACTTTAACAAAGATGTCTCAGAGCTTACACTTTCGGAGTGTGCAGTCATCGCCGGGATCACCCAGAACCCGACAAGATACGATCCTGTGACTCATCCGGAGGAGAACGCCAAACGACGGGACATTGTACTGAACAACATGCTGGAACAGGGCTACATCACCCAGCAGGAATTTGATGAGGCCAAGGCAGACCCTGTCTATGACAGGATTCAGCCTACTGCAGTCGGCTCTGATGCGGAAAAACCGAACACATATTTTATCGATGAGCTTGCAGAACAGGTGTTAAACGATTTGCAGGAACGTAAATCTTACACTGCAACACAGGCACATAATCTGCTGTACAGCGGCGGTCTGACGATTTATGCGACACAGGATCCGACGATCCAGCAGATCTGCGATGAAGAGGTTGCCGATCCGAGCAACTATCCGTCTACCATCGAATACGGACTGCAATACGCACTGACTGTTACACGTGACTGACGGTTCTGTTGAAAACTACAGTCCAGAACAATGTAGGAGATTATATTCAGGCAGCATGGGACGTGAATTATCCACTTGTCTTCTCTTCCCCGGATGAAGCCAATCAGGCAGTTGCGGAATATAAGACAACACTTAATATCCAGGAAGGGGATACTGTAGACGAAAGTATTACAATCCCTCCACAGCCTCAGACTTCTGTTGTTGTGATGGATCAGTATACGGGAGAAGTCAAAGCCATTGTCGGCGGCCGCGGGGAAAAAACAGCCAGCTTTTCTCTGAACCGTGCGACCGATTCTCACCGGCAGCCAGGTTCCTGTTTCAAACCGCTGGGTGTTTATGCTCCGGCGATCGATACCGGAAAATATACTCTGGCTTCTCTGATTGAAGACTCTCCGTACACATACAGCGACGGAACTCCGGTCAACAACTGGGATGGCAAATATATTGGACAGGCTACTGTACGTTATGCGATCCTCCACTCCATGAACGTTTGTGCCGTACGTACTCTGACTGATATCGGTATCGATACAGGTATGAAATATCTTGAGAACTTTGGATTTACTACACTGGTAAGCAAAGAAGATGATCCGGCACACAACGATTACAACCAGTCCACTGCACTCGGCGGTATCACAAACGGTGTTTATAACATTGAACTGACTGCTGCCTATGCTGCACTGGCCAACAATGGAGTGTACACAAAACCGATCTTATATACAAAGGTTTTGGATCATGACGGCAATGTCATTCTGGACAACAGTACTCCTGAGACTCATCAGGTTGTAAAGGATTCCACAGCAGCACTTCTGACGAATGCTATGCAGGATGTGATCAAACGTGGTACCGGTACAGCTGCACAGCTTGCAAATGGAATGCCTGCATCCGGAAAAACCGGTACTTCCGAATACAGTACTGACCTCTGGCTTGCTGCTTACACACCGTACTATACATGCTCTATCTGGGGTGGATATGATTCCAATAAACCAATGGAGAATATCTATAATCAGACCTGGCACGAAGTCATGTGGAAAAATATCATGGACCGTGTCAACACTACACTCGGTCTTCAGGTAAAGAACTTTACCATGCCTGCATCTGTAGAGCAGAAAACAGTATGTTCTGTCACTGGTCTTCTGGCGGTCAGCAGTTGTCCGTCCTACACGGAATATTTCGCAAAAGGAACCGGTCCGACGCAGAGCTGCTCCGGCCACTATGAGGAAGAAGAGGATGACGAGGATGATGACGATAAGAACAAAGAGGATTCCGATTCTCAGAACAGCCAGGATTCCGAAGATAATGAGGATTCCGGAAATTCCGATCAGTCCGGTGATAACAACAACAATTCCGGAAACAATGGAAACAACAACGGAAATAATAACGGAAACAGCAATGGAGATTCCGGTACCGTAACACCTCCGTAAGAATAAAAAAGAAGAGAAGCGATCAGGATCATACCTGAACTGCTTCTCTTCTTTTATATTATCAGTTCCAGTCACCTGTTGGTACTGCAGCTGCTGTATCAGATTGTAAATCTGTTCTTTCTCTTCTATCGGTGCTGAAAAGCTCAGTCCGCATCCAGATGTGATCTCCCG
>ENA-OQJN01000150-OQJN01000150.1-human-gut-metagenome-genome-assembly--contig:-NODE-150-length-35250-cov-3.374996_pt1 | contig 35250 bp, 35 predicted proteins | sample MGYA00242610_ERZ504777 | MGnify/ENA primary metagenome ERZ504777 (study PRJEB26092, sample SAMD00036350) | human gut metagenome | host: Homo sapiens | study: EMG produced TPA metagenomics assembly of... | reverse complement strand
TGTCCGGCGCGGCTCCAAGGGCATCGCACTGTTAGACCAGTCCAGCAGTGTGCCGCGTCTGCACTATGTCTTTGATGTGAGCGACACCGGGGTGCGCCGCAATTCCCGTGACCCGGAGGTGTGGCAGTACAACGATGACCTGAAACAGCCGGTTTCGGAAATGCTCGCCGCCACCTACGGCATCAGCGGAGAGCGTGTCAGCCAGCAGCTTGCGGACGTTGCAGGAAAACTGGTGGCAGATTACTGGGACAACAACGGCGGGGACATCCGCGCCATCGTTGACGGCTCGCTGCTGATGGATTATGATGAAGCCGGGGTGGAGATGCAGTTCAAGTCCGCTGCCGCCATCAGCGTCATCTATATGCTGCTGGAACGCTGCGGGTTTGAGCCTGCCGGGTGGTTCGACAAGGACGATTTTCAGGCAATCTACAATTTTTCCACCCCAGATAGTGTCTACACCCTCGGCGCAGCCGTCAGCGACATGAGCCGGGAGGTGCTGCGAAACATCGAGCGCACCGTAAAAACAACCATTCGCCGCCGCAATATAGAAAGGAGCCAATATGAATACGAACAGCAGGAACGTGACCTACTCGACCGTCGGGGACTACCAGCTCCCGAACCTGACCCTGAACCAGCCCCGGAAGCCGCTGGGCAAATACGGCAGACTGCGCCGGACTTACCTGATGCAGCATCGCCCGGTGCTGTACAATTCGATGCTCCTGTCGGGGACTCTGCATCCGCACCTGATGGAGGTGGAGCAGACGGCAGAGAGCCGGATGCAGCAGACCATGGCGCAGCTTCTGAAACAGAACCCGGCCCCGGACAAGGAGCAGAATCAGATGGCATGGGTGCAGCACATGAACAGCCTGAAAGCGCAGGCCGAGGAACTGGTGCTGACGGAGCTGATCTACAGCTAAGTTTTCTGGATGCCAACATCCCTACGGAAGCCCAGCAAATTGAAAAAATCGACCAAGCGGAGAGCGAAAAAACGCCCTCCGCTTTTGTTTTATCGCAGGCTGATATTGAAAAAGCACTGCGGAGAGGTTCTAACTTTGAAAACAGCAAGCTTCGGATTTGGGAGATTTATCAGACACAGCCTGACCGAAAACTCCGGGCAAAAGCGCTTGCCAAAGAATATGCACCGCACGGTCCCGGTGGATGTTCGCACACCTATCTGGACGGAAGCAGTGGTTGGCTCGACCACGACAGCAAGGGGCTGACATTTGAACATTATCCCGACCATCAGAAAGTGCTTCTCCGCTGGGATCGGGTTGAAAAGTATATCGACCTGATGATTCAGTCTGACCGCTACCTGTCGGACAAAGAAAGAAGAGCCAGCGACTTTCCCCTTGAACTGAACGCCGCCAGTGCAGCCGAATACACTGCATTAAAGGTGCAGCACCCGGATACTCTGGTTGGATTTGAAGCTGGCGGCAATTTTATGTTCTATGGAGAAGATGCTGCCAAGGTCGCAAAAGTTCTCAACAGTGCTTTGTTCACGAGAGAAACAGCACTGGGCGAAGTTCAGGTCACAGGCTTTCCACCTAGCTTATGGGCAAAAAAGTCAAAAGAATTGTGGTCTGCGGGCAACGATGTTTACCTTGCCGGATTGAACGAAGATGGGACTCATCACCAGACTAAACATCTGCACAAAGAGGACTATCTGCCCATCGGCTCCGTTATCAATATGGATGACCGGAAATTTCGGGTCGATAGCGTGGATTTTGACAAGGACAAAGTTTCCTTGCAGGATATGGCTCTGGCCGATGCCCGGATGCCGATTTTCCGGGAAGAGCCGCTGACTGTTGTCCGGGAACTGTACGAACAGCAGGATGAAGCCCTTGATACTGCTCCAGAAAAAACTCCCGATTACAATGTCGGTGATTCCGTTGTTGTAGACCTTCCAACCCGAACCATCGAGGGAACTATTGGCTATGTAGGCGAAACCGATGTGCGCATCGACACCAGTGCACAGGGCTATTCGTGGAGCAATGAGGTACTGAACAAGCAGCAGTTCGAGGATGGACTGCGGCAGGATGAGCCGGAACTTTCCGATGAAGAACTGGATAAGCTGCCCACCTCTGTGGAAGTTAACGGCGAATGGCAGACTTTCCCGGATGCCGCTGCCGCAGACAAAGCTCTGAACGCCGAACCTGTGCCGGAAGCTGCCGGAAACTTCCACATCACGGACGATCATCTGGGCGAGGGCGGCGCAAAACAAAAATATGCCCGGAACGTTGAAGCCATCCGCACCCTGTTCCAGTTGGAGCAGGAGCATCGTGGAGCCACCGCCGAGGAACAGCAGGTTCTTTCGCAGTATGTCGGCTGGGGCGGTCTGCCGGATGTCTTTGACCCAGACAAGGGCAACTGGGCAAAAGAATATTCCGAATTGAAAGGTCTGCTTTCCGAGGACGAATATGCTGCTGCCCGTAGTTCCGTTCTGAACGCCCACTACACCAGCCCTACCGTTATCCGCGCCATCTATGATGCAGTCGAGAAAATGGGGTTCCGCAACGGCAACATTCTGGAGCCGAGCATGGGCATCGGCAACTTTTTTGGTATGCTGCCGGACACCATGCAGGACAGCCGCCTATACGGTGTGGAGTTGGACAGTGTCACAGGCCGTATCGCCCAAAAGCTCTACCCGGATGCCAACATTAAAAGTTGCCGGATTTGAAACCACTGACCGCCGCGACTTCTATGACCTTGCAGTGGGCAATGTTCCTTTTGGCCAGTACCGGGTAAACGACAAGGCGTACAACAAATTAGGTTTCAGCATCCACAACTATTTCTTCGCCAAGGCCATCGACCAAGTGCGTCCGGGCGGCATCGTGGCATTCGTCACCAGTCGCTACACGCTGGACAGCAAAGATTCTTCTGCCCGCAAGCACATTGCCGAACGTGCTGATCTGCTGGGTGCTATCCGTCTGCCGAACACTGCGTTCAAAGCAAACGCAGGAACAGAAGTCGTCAGCGACATTATTTTCCTCCAAAAACGTGACCGCCCTATCGACCATGAGCCGGACTGGGTGCAGCTTGGCAAAACGGAAGATGGCTTTGCCATCAACAGCTATTTTGTAGACCATCCAGAGATGGTGCTGGGTGAACTGACTTCCGAAAGCACCCAGTATGGCCGGGAGGAATGCACTGTGCGTCCCATCAAGGGCGCAGTGCTGGTGGACCAGCTTGCAGAAGCCATCCAGCATATTGAGGGGCAGTTCACGGAAGTCGAGGTCGAAACACCAGATATTGCGGATGCTGAAATGAGCGGCACATTCTCCCGGCTGACCCAGATGTGAAGAATTTCTCTTACACGGTGGTTGATGGTGAGGTGTATTATCGGGAAAATTCCGTCATGACACAGGTGGAGCTGTCCGACACCGCCAAAGGCCGTGTGACCGGGATGGTGGAGCTGCGGCAAATCGTCAATGAGTTGATCGACCAGCAGCTGAACGACTACCCGGATGCCGACATTAAAGCAACGCAGGAAAAGCTGAACACTGCCTACGATGCTTTTTCCGCCAAATATGGCTTGTTGAATGACCGCAAAAACGGCAGATTATTTGAGCAGGATTCTTCTTACTATCTGCTGTGTTCTCTGGAAAATTTGGACGAGCAGGGGCAGCTCAAGAGCAAGGCGGCGATGTTCACCAAACGCACCATCCGCCCGGAATGTACTGTCACCAATGTAGACACTCCTACGGAAGCCCTTGCGGTGTCCATCGGAGAGCGTGGCCGGGTGGACTTGCCCTATATGGCAGAACTGCTCGGCACTCCCGGTGACTATGAGCGCATCACCAGCGAACTGTCCGGCGTGATTTTCAAAGACCCCGGCGCAGACCCTACCGACCCGGAAGCAGGTTGGCGAATGGCAGACGAATACCTGTCCGGCAATGTTCGGGCAAAGCTGCGCATGGCTCAGCTTGCCGCCGAAACTAACCCGGAGTTTGCAGTTAACGTCACTGCACTGGAAAAAGCACAGCCGAAAGATCTTGAAGCATCTGAAATTGATGTGCGGCTGGGCGCAACATGGCTTGCTCCAGAAATTATCCAAAAGTTTATGGCAGAAACATTCCAGATTCCCTACTATCTGCGCCATGCAGTCAAAGTGAGATATTCTCCCTATACCGCAGAATGGCGCATTGAGGGCAAGTCGGCCATGGGCAGAGGTGACATCATCTCCTCCGAAACCTACGGCACCTCCCGCGCCAACGCCTACAAGATTCTGGAAGACACGCTCAACCTGAAAGATGTGCGCATCTATGACGCTATCGAAGATGAAGAAGGCAAGCTGAAGCGCATCCTGAACAAAACGGACACCATGCTGGCACAGCAGAAGCAGCAGGTCATCAAGGATGCCTTTGCCAACTGGATCTGGAAAGACCCCCCAGCGGCGCATTGCACTGGTGAAACAGTATAATGAACTGTTCAACAGCAGCAGGCCACGAGAATACGATGGTCCCACATCCACCTTGTCGGTATGAACCCGGAAATCACCCTCCGGGAACACCAGCGCAACGCCATTGCCCATGTGCTTTATGGCGGTAATACGCTGTTGGCACACGAGGTAGGAGCAGGAAAAACTTTTGAAATGGCGGCATCCGCAATGGAAGCAAAACGCCTTGGCTTGTGTCAGAAAAGCCTATTTGTCGTTCCCAATCACTTGACGGAGCAGTGGGCTTCGGAGTTCCTGCACCTATACCCCAATGCAAAGCTGCTGGTAGCGCGGAAAAAGGAATTTTGAAACGGCCAACCGCAAAAAGTTCTGCGCCCGGATTGCAACCGGGGATTATGATGCGGTCATTATCGGTCACAGCCAGTTTGAGCGGATTCCGCTTTCCTATGAGCGGCAGGAACGCATTATTCAGGAACAGATCGATGAAACGCTTGCCGCCATCGAAGAACTGAAAGCCAATGCAGGCGAGAATTTCAGCATCAAGCAGATGGAAAAGACCCGTAAGACGCTGGAAACAAAACTGGAAAAGCTGCGCTCCGATGCGAGAAAGGACGATGTTATCACCTTTGAGCAGTTGGGCGTTGACCGACTTTTTGTAGACGAATCGCATTTTTATAAGAACCTCTTTTTAACTACAAAAATGCGCAATGTCGCTGGTTTGTCCACATCGGAAGCCCAGAAATCGAGCGATATGTTCGGCAAGTGCCGCTATCTGGACGAGATCACAGGCGGGCGCGGCGTGGTATTTGCAACGGGAACTCCCGTGAGCAACTCCATGTCGGAACTGTATACGGTCATGCGCTATCTGCAATACGGCACACTCCAGCAGAAAGGGTTGACGCATTTCGACTGCTGGGCATCGACCTTTGGCGAAACCACCACCGCCATCGAACTCGCCCCGGAGGGTACGGGCTATCGGGCGAGAACGCGTTTTGCAAAGTTTTTCAATCTCCCGGAACTGATGTCGATGTTCAAAGAAGTTGCTGACATCAAGACCTCCGACCAACTTCATCTGCCTGTGCCGGATGCAAAGTTTGAAACTGTGGTGGCGAAACCGTCCGAGATTCAGAAAGAAATGGTGCAGGAACTGAGCAAACGTGCTGCAAAAATCCACTCCGGCGCAGTGGATGCGTCCGAGGACAATATGCTGTGCGTCACCAACGATGGCCGAAAGATCGGTCTGGATGTCCGCCTGATGAACCCCATTCTGCCGGATGACCCCAACAGCAAACTGAACACTTGTGTTCGGAATGTGCTACAAATCTGGGAAGATGGCAAGGAGCAAAAGTTGACACAGCTTTTGTTCTGCGACCTTTCGACACCGAAAAATGATGGCAACTTCAATGTCTACGATGATGTTCGCAAGAAATTGGTCGCCGCCGGGGTGCCGGAAAACGAAATTGAGTTCATCCACAACGCCGACACCGAAGCGAAAAAGGCGGCATTGTTCTCCAAAGTGCGCTCCGGTGATGTGCGGATTCTGCTCGGCAGCACTGCAAAAATGGGAGCCGGGACGAACGTGCAATCGCGGCTTGTGGCAGTGCATCACTTGGATGTTGGATGGAAGCCAAGCGACATGACCCAGCGCAATGGCCGCATCATTCGGCAGGGAAACATGAACAAGGAAGTCAAGGTGTTCAACTACGTCACAGAGGGGACATTTGACAGCTACTTGTTTCAGACTCTTGAGAATAAACAGCGATTCATCAGCCAAATCATGACCTCAAAATCCCCAGTTCGCTCCTGCGATGATGTGGATGAACAGGCATTGTCCTATGCGGAAATTAAGGCATTGTGCGCAGGAAATCCGTTGATTAAAGAGAAGATGGATCTCGATGTGCAGGTCGCAAAGCTGAAAGTTCTGAAAGCCGATCATCAGAGCCAGAAGTTCCGTTTGGAGGATAAGCTGCTCACAAAATTCCCAGCTGACATTCAGGAAACGAACGCCTATCTTGCCGGAGTGAAATTGGATGCAGAACTTGCTACCGCCCATCCGCAGGAGAAAGAGGGCTTCTGCGGCATTACCATCAAGTGTGTGACCTACGATGAGAAAAAGACCGCTGGCGAACGGCTTCTCCTCGCTTGCTCCGAACTGCCTAACAGTGAGGAAAAAGTGATCGGCAGCTATCGCGGTTTTGAACTGTCCTTGCGTTTCGACACCTATCACAGCGAATATCAGGCTCTTTTGAAAGGTCAGCGGAAATATCCGGTAGCACTGGGCAAAGACCCACTTGGCTGCATCATCCGTCTGGACAATTCTTTGAACAATTTCCCAGAACGCATTAGTTCCGTCGAAAACGAACTGGCCACGCTTAAACAGCAGCAGGCGGCGGCACAGATTGAAGTGGAAAAAGCCGTTCCCGCAGGAAGAAGAGCTGGCTGAAAAGTCAGCTCGCCTTGCGGAGCTGAACGCACAGTTGGATATGGATGAAAAAAGCCACGAGCCGGAACAGGATGAGGAACCTCGCCGTTCCTCGGTGCTGGCGGCTCTGGAAGAAAAGTCTGATAAGGTAGAGCCCATCAAGCCGTTCAAAAGCTATCTGGACAAGGATGGTGATGCTCGATGAATGGCCTCCGCGACCAGCAGTTGCATTTCCGTGTCAGCAAGCAGGAACTGGAACGGATCTGGAGCAAGATGGAATCCAGCGGTATTTTGAGCATTGGCTCTTATCTGCGAAAAATGGCTCTGGACGGTTACTGCCTGCGTTTGGATTTGCCGGAGCTGCGGCGCATGGCCTATCTCCTGCAAATGTGCAGCAACAATCTCAACCAGTATACCAAAGCTGCCAACGAAAACGGTCAGGTCTATGCCGCCGATCTGGAGGACTTGCGCACCCGGCTGGATGAGCTGATTGTTATTGGCAGAGAGATTCTTTCCCGGCTGGCTGACCTCTGATTTTCACCCCACGGCTTTAGCTGTGGGGCTACATATTATATAAGGATAAAACTGTGGGAGGTGGTGGGCATGGCCGCAACACGCTTGATTGCGCTGCACAAAAATAAGGGAAAATCCGTGGCGACCTGTTTGAAAAGCCGCACAGACTATGCACAAAACCCGGAGAAAACCAAACAGGGTGAACTTGTCAGCAGCTACGAGTGCAGCCCTCTGACGGTGGACGAAGAATTTATGCTGTCCAAGCGGCAGTATGAACTTGCCACTGGACGTAGGCAGAAAAGTGATGTGATCGCCTATCAAATTCGGCAGTCGTTCAAGCCCGGTGAGATCACCGCCGAAGAAGCCAACAAGGTGGGCTATGAACTTGCCATGCGGTTTACCAAGGGCAAGTATGCGTTTATTATTGCCACCCACACAGACCGGGAACACATTCATAATCACATTATCTACAACTCCACTGCGCTGGACAGCACCCGGAAGTTCCGGGACTTTTTATTGTCCGGGCTGGCCGTGCAGCGGTTGAGCGATTTGATCTGTCTGGAACATCAGCTGTCTGTTATTGAAATCAAGCCGTACCGAGAACGGCAGAAGCGCACTCTTTATCCTCCCAGAGAAAGCAATCGTGATAAGCTGTGTGCCGTAATCGACAACATCTTGCTGAGCGAGAAACCTGCAAGTTTCGAGGGCTTTCTTCAAAAGCTGGAACAGCGGGGCTACGAAATCAAACGGGGAAAGTACACTTCGGTCAAAGGAACACGGCAGAAGCGCTTTATCCGTTTTCGGACACTGGGAGCAGGATACAGTGAAGATGAAATCAAGGCGGTCATTGCAGGAGATGCCGAACACTGCCCACATCAGAAGCAGCCACCGAAAGAGCAACCGTTCCACCTGTTGGTGGACATTCAGGCAAAGCTCTCCGAGGGCAAAAGCGAAGGCTATGCGCGGTGGGCAAAAAAGTCAATCTGAAAGAAATGTCCAAGACGCTGATTTTCTTGCAGGAGAAGAAAATCGGTAGCATTAAGGAAATGCAAGAGCGCGTGGACGCTGCTACTGCTCGCTATCACGAACTGGGCGATTCCATCAAGGTGGCAGAAACACGCATGGCCGAGATTGCCGTATTGCGGACGCACATCGTCAACTACGCAAAAACGCGCCCGGTATACGATGCCTACCGCAAAGCTGGATACAGCAAGCGATTTCTGGAAAACCATCGTGCAGAAATCACACTGCACAAGGCCGCAAAAGCGGCTTTCAATGAAGCCAACCTAAAAAAGCTCCCCAAGGTGAAAGAACTGGACGCAGAATATTCTAAGCTGCTGACGGAAAGAAAGCAGCCTACCCGGATTACCGTAAAGCGAAAGACGAGATGCAGGAACTTCTTCGTGCGCAGCGCAACGTAGAGCTGTTCTTTGCAGAAGAAAAGAGCAATAGCGAAAAAACACAGTCCCGATAAACGATGACAGCCTAGGATTCTTCCTTGTGGGAGAGTCCTAGGCTGTCTTTTTGTTATAGAAGTGTTTGGAACAAATGCGCAGCCTGCATCGGTACGATGCAGATCGAAAGGGGTTTGGGCACAGCCCAACAAGCATTTTGAATTTGGATTTGAAAAATACGATTCAAAAATTGCAAGTTGGTACCAACTTGCCCTGCTTGCCAGTTTTGTTTGGGCGCTATCCTTACGGGAAGTGTCTACCCTAAAAGTGCGTTCTTGTCAAGCCCGCCGTGAAATGCTACCTTTAACATGAATACACGGAAAGGATAACCACTATGAGAGATATAGAAATCGGGCCTATCCGCCCACCCTCTGAAAGTAACAGCCTGCTGATCCGGGTCACAAGGGGATGCCATTGGAATAAGTGCTATTTCTGCGGACTTTATAAATCCATGCGCTTCTCTATGCGGCCCATTGATGAAACAATCGAAGATATTAGGCAGCAAGCCCAGCTCAATCAGGGAAAAAAGATTACTTCCTGCTTTTTGCAGGACGGGGATGCTCTGGTGCTGAAAACAGATTATTTACTCCGCATTTTGGAAGCGATCAATCAGGGTTTTCCCGATATGCAGTACATCACTTCCTATGCCCGCGCCGATAGTATCACTCGAAAAAGTCCGGCTGAGTTAAAGGCGCTCCGGCAAGCGGGCCTAAACCATCTTTACAGCGGAATGGAAACCGGCTCGGATCGAATACTGAAACTTATCAACAAAGGCTTTGACGTGGATACCGTTGTTAAAAGCGGCTGCATGGCAAAAGAAGCGGACATGATCTTGTCGGAGTTCATATTGTTGGGGATCGGCGGCAAGGAGCTGTCTGAAGAAAATGCTGTTCAAACAGCAATGGCGTTGAATATCATCCAGCCAGATTTTATCCGTGTCCATGCCACGGGTATTAAGCCGGAGTCCAAGCTGGGCGAGTTTGTCAGGGACGGCTCTTTTACTCTGCAATCGGAGGAAGAAATCGTTGTAGAGCAGAAGCTATTCTTGCAGCAACTACATGAGATGGACAGTTACTATGTGAATGAACACATCATCAATTTGCTTTTGGAAGTCAGGGGGAATCTGCGGACAGAGAAACAGGAAATGCTTTCAACGATTGACCGTTTCCTGGCCCTGCCAACGAATGAAAAACTTTTGTTTACTGTCGGCAGGCGGCTCAATATTTTCTTCCTCTTGGATGATTTGAAAAAGCCGGGAGCTGCACCAGGAAGCAGAGAAAAACCTGCAACAGATTTTTAAGTAAGAATCCCGATGTTGACTTTGCCGCACTGTGCAATTATGTTCGGCAGTCGCAGATTTAGAGCAGAAAATATAAGCTGGGCATAGCCGTTTTTCGTCAGCTATGCCCAGCCTTTTATTTGCGACTTTGACAGCATGGCGGCTGAACATCCAGGCCGTCCAGATAGTTGTTTCCCCACTGGCACATTGCATCCAGAATAGGAACAATACTCTGTCCAAATGGGGTAAGAGAATATACCGTCTTGGGACGGACTTTTCTGGAATCACTTCACGATGAATCATGCCGTTGTTTCCAGTATCGTGAAGCTGCTGCGAAAGCATCTTCGGCGTGGCGTTTGGAATCAGCCGCTGTAACTCCATATAGTGTAATGGATGGTCAATCAGATGCCAGAGGATTAATGGCTTATACTTGCCGCCGATCAAAGACAGGGTTGCCTCAACTGGGCAGTTGAATTGATTTTTTTCACATTTCATAAAATGGCTCTCCTTTCCCGCAAGGTGCTATCTTTTTGGGAAGTATCTTCCGAAAAAGTGCATTCTTGCGGTTTTGTGTTCAAGTGCTACAATTAGGTCAATGGTTGATTTGATATGCTCAAAATAAAAATACTGAAAGGACTATATATTATGGATTTTATTACGATTGCAAAGCAGCGTATGTCTGTACGCAGCTATAAGGAAACAAAGGTGGAACCGGAGAAGCTGAAAAAGATTCTGGAAGCTGCTCATGTGGCCCCCACCGCTGCCAACCTCCAGCCGGTTCACCTGATTGCTGTTCAGAGCGAGGAAGGTCTTGCAAAGATCGGCAAGGCGGCCGACATCTACGGTGCACCCCTGGCCATTATCGTCTGCGCCGATCACGATAAGGCGTGGGTGCGGCCTTTTGACCAGAAGCAGACCGGGGACATTGACGCCTCTATCCTGACCGACCACATGATGCTCCAGGCCACGGAGCTGGGCCTTGGAACGGTATGGGTATGCTACTTCAATCCCGATGTTCTGCGTCAGGAATTTGACCTCCCGGCCAACCTGGAACCGGTCAACATCCTGGTTGTCGGCTACTCCAATGAGAAGCCCGCTGACATCAACCGCTTTGATAAAAAGCGCATCCCGATGAGCCAGTTGGTTTCCTACGAAACGCTGTAATTGAATACCCGCGCAGCCCCTGCAAAACAGCACAGGGGCTGCGTTTTTATCTTTCTGAAATATGAGCATAGGTTTCTTCAAGAATCCACCGGATATGTTCATCCTGCAAGGAATAGATCACGCTTTTCCCAGCCTTGCGTGATTGCACTAACCGGACAATCCGAAGCGCACGAAGCTGGTGGGATATGGCCGATTCTGTGACCTCCATCTTTTGTGCCAATTCGCTGACGCAAGAATCTTTCTGCATCAGATACCAAAGTATCCGCATCCGTGTGTAATCGCCCATCGCTTTGTGAAGCTCGGTTAATTGTTCCAATTCGCCGGGGCTTGGAACAGAAAAAGTTGTTTGCTCTGTTTCGTTCATGTATTTTTCTCCAATCTATAATGAAGCTGTTTGACAGACAAGAATTATGTCAGTATCATAGTCATAGGAAGGAGCTGATTTTTATGCCGCATTACAATCTACCCCACAACCACGGACAGAATATTGAAAAAGTATTAAATAAGATGCCCTCTGCAGAAGGGTTTAAAGATATATCATTTTTATTTCAGCAGCTTGGCGATCCGACCCGGCTGCGGATTCTGTGGCTGCTGTGCCATTGTGAAGAATGTGTATGCAATCTCGCGTCGGCTGTGGATATGAGCGCCCCTGCTGTGTCACATCATCTGCGGATATTAAAAAAGAGCGGGATCATTTCAAGCCGCAGGGACGGAAAAGAAGTTTATTATTCGCTGTCGGACACGCCGCAGGCAAAGCTCTTGCATCATGCCATAGATGCGTTGTTTGAAATATCATGCCCGACTGAACAATAAGGAAATGCGCCGCAGCGTGTGAAAGTTGCGGCGCATTTCTATTGCGCTTAACCCTGATTTGTGCTGCCCGCAGGCATATCCGGCAGCTTGACCCGCATGGCGCGGATGGCATTGAGAATCGCAATAATGGAAACGCCTACATCCGCGAACACCGCCGCCCACATATTCGCATAGCCCAGCGCACCTAAAATCAGAACCAGGAATTTCACGCCCAGAGCAAACACAATGTTCTGATTTGCGATACGGATCGTCTTACGGGCGATCTTCATAACAGCGGCAATTTTGGACGGTTCATCCGTCATAAGAACCACGTCAGCAGCTTCAATGGCCGCATCGGAACCCAAGCCGCCCATAGCAATACCGACATCGGCCCGCGCCAGTACGGGAGCGTCATTGATACCATCCCCAACAAAGGCCAACATACCTTTTTCGCTTTTCTGCTTCAGCAGGCTTTCCACGCGGTCAACCTTATCAGCGGGCAGCAGTTCAGTATAAACCTGATCCAGATGAAGCTGCCCTGCGACTTTCTTTCCAACGGCGTCTGCGTCGCCGGTCAACATGACCGTTTTGCGGATACCGGCAGATTTCAGCAGCTTGATTGCGGCTGGAGCATCGGCCTTGATCTCGTCCTCAATGACGATACATCCAGCGTATTTCCCGTCACAGGCCAGATAGACCACGGTGCCGACAGCCGAGGATGGCGTGTACTTAATATGCGCTCTCTCCATCAGCTTGGTGTTTCCTGCCAGAATCGTTTTCCCATCAATCACGGCCTGTACGCCGTGACCGGCAATTTCCTGGACATCGGAAACTCGGCTGTTGTCGATTTTCTGTCCATAGGCGTTTTTAATAGAAAGAGAAATCGGGTGGTTGGAGTAGTCCTCAGCGTATGCGGCCAGCTCCAAAAGCTGCGCTTCCTCCATGCCGACAGGGTGAATCTCGCTGACCGCAAAGGAGCCTTTTGTCAGTGTGCCGGTCTTATCAAAGACCACGACCTCGGTATTTGCCAGGGCCTCCAGATAGTTGCTGCCCTTTACCAGAACGCCGATCTTGGACGCGCCGCCGATGCCTCCGAAGAAACTAAGCGGAATGGAGATGACCAGCGCACAGGGGCAGGAAATCACCAGGAAGGTCAAGGCCCGGTAAATCCAGGTGCTGAATGGCTGCTGGGTAATCAGCGGCGGCAGGATCGCCAGCGCCAGAGCAGCAAATACCACTACCGGGGTATAATACCTGGCAAAGCGTGTGATGAAATTCTCAATACGGCCCTTCTTATCGCTTGCGTTTTCCACAAGGTCAAGGATTTTGGCTACGGTGGATTCCCCAAATTCTTTTGTGGTCTGAATGTTCAGGATGCCGGTCTGGTTGATACAGCCGCTGATGACCTCCATTCCCGGCTCCACCTCGCGGGGCATGGATTCTCCGGTCAGGGCCGAAGTGTCCAGGGTGGAGAAGCCTTTGAGAATCGTACCGTCCAGCGGGATGCGCTCTCCCGGTTTCACAACAATGGTTTCTCCGATCTGAACCTCGTCCGGGTCAACCTGAACCAGCTTTCCGTCCCTTTCGATGTTGGCATAGTCCGGGCGAATGTCCATCAGGCTTGCGATAGATTTTCTGGACTTGGACACCGCATAGGACTGGAACCATTCGCCCACCTGATAAAACAGCATAACGGCAACGCCCTCGGAATGTTCGCCCAAAATGAGTGCGCCGATGGTGGCAATCGTCATCAGGAAATTTTCGTCAAACACCTGTCCATGCAGGATGTTCGTGATTGCCTTCCAGACAATATCCCAACCGACAACCACATAGCAGACGAGAAAGACCGCCATCTCCGCCAATTCAGGGAGGTGGAGCAAGCTGCCTGCAAGAAACAGCACTGCCGCCACGATAATGCGTGTGAGCAAGTGCCTTTGTTTTCGTGTCATAGTGTATTCTCCTTTCGTTGCAGCATAAAGCGTGTCACGCTTTTTCTGTCTATTGATGAAAAACACCGGCTACCTTGTGGCAGCCGGTGTCCAGCTTTTCATTACGCCTTAACAGTCACATCCGGCTCGATCTGCTTAATCAGCGTCTTTGCTTCGGCCAGAACAGCGTCAAACTGATCGTCCGGCGCTTCCAGAACCATCTTCTGACCCAGGAAGTTGACGGATACGCTGGTCACACCGTCGATCTTCTTCACGGCGTTCTGGATTTTGTCAGCACAATGGCCGCAGTCCAGGTCAAGCAGTTTAATGGTCTTTTTCATGGAGAAAGCCCCCTTTCATTTTTGTATTTGGTTGGTTTGATATGGTATGAACGATTAAAAGATTGTTTAATTGTTCATGCTGCCAGTATATTCACGAAAACCCTCAAAGTCAATGGATTTGGGAGCGGTTCTGCCCTTTGGATTGGAAAATCTGCCGATTTGATTTCCAGCAAAAAACCTCATTTCTCTTTGGATAAAAAAAGCTCCACTTTGGAGCGGACAAAGGAGAAGCAGGATAAGTATAATGAAAAACGGTCAAAGACCTTGTGCGTAAACTTTATGTTCGGGGCTTTAGCATCTTTCCCCCAAGATGCCAAACGCCCCTTTTCATAACGGTATTTAGTTCCCTACGGGGGAGGGGTACTCGCACAAATCTTTATAAGAAAGAAGTGATGATTTTGCAAAAGGAGCAATTTGACATTACGGGTATGACTTGCTCGGCCTGCTCTACCAGAGTGGAAAAGAGCGTGGCAAAGCTACCTGGCATCAAAGAAGTATCCGTCAATCTGTTAAAAAACAGCATGGTTACTTCTTATGATGAATCCGTTTTGGATACGGCGGGAATCGTCCAGGCCGTTGAAAAGGCCGGCTATGGCGCGATTCCCAAAGCCTCCGCACAAAACAAGAGCCGGACGACCACACCGGCAGCAAAACCGGAGGTCAGTACGGCACAGGCAGAATACAAGCAGATGAAACAGCGGCTGCTACTTTCTGCCCTTTTTACGATCCCGCTGTTTTATATTTCTATGGGTCACATGATGGGGTGGCCGCTCCCCAGCTCCTTGCTGGGGATGGAAAATGCAATCAGCTTTGCATTTACCCAATTCCTGCTGCTGATCCCGGTGGTGTTTATCAACTTCAAATATTACCGGATGGGCTTCAAGACCCTGTTCCACGGCTCGCCTAACATGGATTCGCTGATTGCGATAGGCTCCAGCGCCGCAATTGTTTATGGCATTTACGCCATTTACAAAATCGGCATTGGATTTGGTCATGGGGATATGGCTACGGTTCACAGCTTTATGATGGATTTGTATTTTGAATCCGCAGGCATGATCCTGACCCTTATCACCCTGGGTAAAACCCTGGAAGCCCGCGCAAAGGGTAAGACTTCGGACGCAATCACAAAGCTGATGAATCTGGCCCCCAAAACGGCCACTGTGGAGCGGGACGGAAAAGAGCTTCAGGTGCCTGTGGAAGAAGTGCAGTTGGGCGAAACCCTGATTGTCAAGGCCGGTGAGTCTGTGCCGGTGGATGGTATTGTCATCGAGGGCTTTTCCTCCGTTGATGAATCTGCCCTGACCGGCGAGAGCATCCCCGTGGAGAAGCATATCGGGGACAAAGTGATCGGCGCGACCACAAGTAAATCCGGCTATTTCAAAATGCAGGCCACCAAGGTGGGCGATGATACCACGCTGGCACAGATCGTCCGGCTGGTGGATGAAGCGACCAGCTCCAAGGCCCCTATTGCGAAACTGGCTGATAAGGTCAGCGGCGTGTTTGTTCCGGTGGTTATCAGCATCGCGCTGATTGCAGTCATTGTCTGGCTGCTGTTGGGATATGGCTTTGAATTTGCCCTGTCTATCGGCATCTCCGTCCTGGTCATTTCCTGCCCCTGTGCGCTGGGCCTTGCAACGCCTACGGCCATTATGGTCGGAACCGGCAAGGGCGCAAGCAACGGTATCCTGATTAAATCGGCGGAGGCCCTGGAAACGGCCCATAACATTGATACGGTTGTGCTGGATAAAACCGGCACGATTACCCAGGGTACGCCCGTGGTGACAAATATGCTCTGCAAAGAGGGTGTTCCACAAAAGGAGATGCTGCAAATCGCTGCTTCGCTGGAAAAAATGTCCGAGCATCCGCTGGCGGACGCGATTGTGGCGGAGGCCGAAAAAGCACAACTTTCCTTCCTCCCGGTGGATGATTTCAAGCAGATTCCTGGTCAGGGCCTTGTGGGTCAGATCGGAAACGAAACGTGCCTTGCCGGAAACCGCCGACTGATGGCGGCAAATGGCATCAATGGCGGCGCACTCCTTCAGTTGGGCGAGGAAATGGCCGTTGACGGGAAAACACCTCTGTTCTTTGCCCGTGGCGGTCAGCTTATTGGTGTCATTGCCGTGGCAGATGTAGTTAAGCCCACCAGCAAGCAGGCCATAGCGGAATTGACCGGCATGGGCATTGAGGTGGTCATGCTGACCGGCGACAATGCAAAGACCGCAGAAGCGATTCGGCATCAGGTCGGCGTGGATCGTGTCGTGGCAGAGGTATTCCCCCAGGATAAGGAGAAGGAAATCCGCCGTTTGCAGAGCGCCGGGAAGAAAGTGGCAATGGTCGGTGACGGTATCAACGATGCTCCGGCCCTTGCCAGAGCGGACGTTGGTATCGCTATCGGAGCCGGAACGGATGTGGCGATTGAGTCAGCGGATATTGTTTTGATGAAAAGCGATCTGCTGGATGTGTCTACGGCAATCCAGCTTAGTAAGGCGGTTATCCGCAACATCAAGCAAAATCTGTTTTGGGCGTTTATCTACAACATCATCGGTATTCCGGTGGCGGCAGGCGTATTCTATCTTCCCTTTGCATGGAAGCTGAACCCCATGATCGGCGCTTTTGCTATGAGTTTCAGTTCGGTATTCGTGGTGTCCAATGCCCTGCGGCTGCGCTGGTTCAAAGCAAAGCATCAGGCCAATACAGAACTGGATTCAGACCCTATGTATGAACAAACAACGATTAAACAAGAACGAAAAGGAGCAATTCACATGGAAAAAGTATTGAACATCGAAGGAATGGTTTGCGGAATGTGTGTAAAACACGTTGATAAGGCTCTGCGGGACATCCAGGGCATCAAGGATGTGGATGTTTCCCTGGAGAGTAAGTCGGCCCAGGTGAAGCTTGATCAGGATGTGCCGGATGCTGTGCTGAAAGCTGCTATCGAGGACGCTGGCTATCAGCTCGTCAGTATCCAGTAACGGGCCGTTTATGAAGGCCAAGAAAGGCGATATTGTTCACAAGCTAAAAATCGCCAGAGGACAGTTAGACGGTATCCTGCAAATGGTTGAGGAAAATCGCTATTGCGTGGATATTTCCAATCAGCTTCTTGCTACGCAGGCGTTATTAAAAAGCGCCAATCAGCAGATTTTGCAAGCCCATATACGAAGCTGCGTCCGGGATGCCCTGCAAACGGACGCTGTAAATCCAAAACTGGAAGAAGCCCTGAAATTACTGGAAAAAATGATACAGTAACAACGGGAGCGGGAAGGGCCTTATGTCCTTTCCGTTCCTAAATTCGTTTCAGATTGGATTGTAAATCCTGCGGTTGGGAGCGTACAAAGAAGCCCGGTTTTTATATACTTTAAGTGGTTAGTTAGATATGGTTAATCCAGTGAGGCGCGTCACTGGCGCGTTTTACTGGATACCTTGTAATTAAAATAGACCAGGAGGAATAGAGTGATGAAACAGGCACTTGACACAAGAACAAAGCTCTTAACAAAAAATCCCTGGCCGCTGATGATTGAACTTAGCATCCCTGCGGTTCTTGGCATGGTGGTCGTTGGGCTTTATAACATGATGGATTCCATCTTTGTCGGCCAGATGGTTGGTGACGTGCAGATGGGAGCCATATCGGTATCCTATCCTTTAACCCTTATCAATGCCGGTTCAGCGGCAATGCTGGGCGTGGGTTCTGCATCGGTACTGTCCCGCGCTATCGGTAAGAAGGACGAGAACACAATTAAGAAGATCATGGGCAACTTGGTTGCGATGGTTCTTCTGTTGTCCGTCATCTACACTGTTGTGGGTATGGTTTTCACCCGCCAGCTTCTGTCCCTGACCGGAGCCAGCGATAACATTCTGAATTACGCTGAGAAATATCTGCGGATCGTATTCGCCGGTTCTCTGTTCGTAAACTTCTTCCAGAGCGCCAACATGGTCATCCGTGGAGAAGGCCAGCTCAAAAGGGCAATGACCATTATTGCCAGCGGCGCTATTTTGAACATTATCCTTGACCCCATTTTTATCAGCATCCTCAACCCCTACGGCATGGGCATTGAAGCGGCTGCTTATGCAACGATTTTTTCCCAGTTTGTCCAGGCTGCGATTACCCTGTGGTATTTCAAGAAGAAAAGCCCCCATGTGAAGATCGGGCGTATCCGCATTGATGGTGAGCTGCTTCCCCAGGTTCTTTCTGTCGGCATCTCTGCTCTGTTAATGCAGATTCTGACCCTGGTGCAGCAGACAGTGATTTATCGTGTGGCATCGAACTATGGCGGTGAAACCTCCCAGCTCCTTTTAGCGGCGGCGCTCCGGTTCTGGAATTTCTCCTTTGTACCTCTATGGGGTATCAGCCAGGGATTCCAGCCTGCCGCCGGTACAAACTACGGTGCGAAAGACTATGACCGGGTAAAGACGCTGACCAGAGTTTTCATTATCGCCGCAACGCTGCTGTCGCTGGTGTTCTATATCCCCGCCGAGCTGTTCCCAGAAAAGATTTTGTCCATGTTCCTGACAACGCCTGGTATCGCCGCATCAGGTGCGACAAACTTCCGTATCATGTTCAGCACCTATATCCTGCAAGGCAGTTTTATGATCGCCGTGACCCTGTTCCAGTCTTTGGGTAAAGCGAAAAAGGCCACCTGGCTTGTGCTGTTCCGTCAGATCATTCTTTTTATCCCGCTCTGCGTGGTTCTGCCGATGATCGGCGGCATGGGTATTCGCGGCGTGTGGCTGGCGATTGCGCTGACCGATGCGATTCTGGTTGCTATTATCGCGTTCATGGTGGCTTATGAGTTCCGCAAACTGCCTGCGACTTCTTCCGTGAATCGGTAAGGAGGATCGCTTATGACGCTTAAAAAGTTTTTTGGTTCAGCGGCCATTATTTCAATAATCGGCGTTGCACTTTGGATATGCAAAAAATTGAAAACTTGCCGTCAATGATCTGTGCGGAATAAAGACATTGCAGCAAATCACCCCAACATAAGGCCGGTGCTTTTCCATTTGGAGAGCATCGGCTTTTTCTCCGTTTGCACAGTTGTCAGGAATGTAATATAATCTAATTTGACTTCTGATTGGATTGCAAATCCTGCCGATTGGAGCGACATAAAATGAGGAAAGACTATATAATAAAAGATGCTAGGAGAATCCTGGCAGAACAAATAAGAGATAACGGAAGGAATACTATGAACGAAAACCCTATTACCAACGCTACGGGGTTGTCTGCGGTTATTCCAAAAGATAATGATGGATACTGTACCGTCTATAAATTGGACTGTGCGGATGGCCTGGGCCTTATGGCAGTCTATCAGGTCTACCCTGGGATTCAGCTTATTTACAATGATTTCGAGGCAACGAGCTGTTATTGGGACGGAAATATTGGCAAGAACGTCCTGGAGATCAATCATTGCCGGGAGGGACGGGAAGGGAGCGTATTGCAAAGCGGCTCCTGCCTGTATCTCGGAGAAGGCGATCTCTCCATTCATACAATGGATAACTGTGCGTCTGAAATGTCTTTCCCGTTGAAACATTACCGTGGGATCTCGGTGGTGCTTGACCTGGAACTGGTTTCTGAAAATCCGCCGGGAATCCTCACGGAAAGCGGTATTGATATTGCAGATTTCAAAAACAAATTCTGTGCCGATGGCTCATGTTTTGTCATGCGGGCAAAAGACGATATTGAACATATCTTTTCTGAACTTTATTCCGTACCGGATCGCTTTCAAAAGCCATACTTCATGCTGAAGGTGCAGGAGCTGCTCTTGTTTTTGTGCATGGTGAATGTAAAGCAGGAAAAGCAGCGGGAGTTATATACTTCTCCCCAGGTGGAGATTGTGCGCCAAATTCATAAGCGGCTGATCTCTAATTTGCATGAGCGGCTGACGATTGAGGAGCTTTCCAAAGAATATCATATCAATACAGCCACGCTAAAAGATACATTCAAGGGGGTCTATGGTCAGCCCATTGGAACCTATATGAAAACGTATCGCATGAAACAGGCTGCTGCTCTGCTTCGCCAGACACAGGAAACCATCGCTGAAATTGCCAATCAGGTTGGATACGAAAATCAGAGTAAGTTTGCAACGGCTTTTCGGGATGTCTTTAAGATTGCACCGGCTGAATACCGGAAACAGAATAGTGGCGACTGATTGCCCAAGAAGAAATGCTTATACCTATTGCCATAGGTTAAAATAAAACCAGCAGAAACAAGTTCCTTCTTGTCCTGCTGGTTTATTCATATCTTCGCACAGAAAGGGATACCTAAGATGGAGCAGTTATCGGCACGTCTGCTGTTAACGGCTGGCATCCTGCTGCTGATTGCAGGGGTGATTTTCGCCATTCTCCAAGTATGGCTCTATACCGGCCTTCTCTGGGTGGGTGCGTTTGGATGCCTGATGGCAGCTCTGAACTTTCGGAATTCCAAAAACGACGGCGGCTAAAGCACACGGCATCGTAGTGCACGGTCAATGCGGAAATGCGAGCTACACCCGATTTTCCATATCGAGTGATATAGATTTGGCTTTGGGGGAGGATTGTCTATTGTATGCAAAAAATTGAAGTTGTTGTTCGCATCACGAAGGATCACTGCCCACCGCAAGAGCAGACGATTTTTGAATGGTTCGATTTGATGCGAAATCCCACAGACGCTCTGAGCCGTCCCGATCTGCAAATCAACTTGGAACACCACCGTGTTTTCAAACACGGAACAGAGGTGTACATGAGTCGTTATGAATACGGTGTTTTGAGTTTGATGGCGCAGCATCCAGGCAAACTGTTTACAAAGGAGCAGATCTTTGAAGCAGTCTGGCATAAGGACAGCGAAAGCTATTTGAGAGCCGTCACCAGCACGATCGGTCGAATCCGCCAGAAAATAGAGGATGACAAAGATCACCCCCGTTATATTAAAACGGTTTCCAACCTTGGGTATCAATTTGTCTCCCCATCGGAATCGGTGCGATTGAATCGCAATCTGTAATAAAAGCCATACCGTGAGATCCTAGTAGGATTTTTCGGTATGGCTTTTATCGTTTTCTGTGCTGTACAAAATCGGCATCCTTGCATAGATGACCAAGAATATTCTAAAATAGAGATAACTTAATTCAGGAGGTCGAACCATGCGAACGTTTGAAGAAGTATTGACTCACTTCCATAGCTTTTTAGAGTCTGCGACCTATTTGGACGTTGTTCCATGCCGCTGGGGGTATGTAAGGCTTTTTAATGAGGGTGACCCTATCAATTTCAATGCAATTCTTTGCCGTACACCACAAGAACTATATATAGCATTGGCAAATGATTTAGAAACAGAGCTTCAGGTCAGCTTTGGAATCGACTGAATTGGTATAAAATTGGTTTGCTTTTGGGTTCCTTTTGGCATGGTGGCTTTGAAAAATATGCTATACTATACCGCAAGCGAAGCATTTTCAGGGATTTTCAATTTTACTGTAAAACTCTGTCAGATGCTTTGCCAGTGTGCGGGTCGAGTCCATTAAGGTCTCTCGCACCGCTTCTGGACAGGAAAGATAGATTCGGTTGAACTCTTTTAATTCTACTTCCGTCTTGTCCATTCCCGGAGTAATCAGTGCATCAAGCGAAATCGGCAGAACGCGAGCAATCGCCAAAAGAATTTCGTAAGATGGATTCATGCTGCCTTTTTCAATGTTGGCGATATGCTTCGTTGAAACATGGCAGCGTTCAGCAAGCTGTTCTTGTGTTAAACCTGCCAGCTTGCGCTCCGTGCGAACCTTTTCTCCAAGTACCTTCAAGTCAGAATTCGGCATCATCGTTCACCTCAATAGTATTGTATCGTTCTGGTGAATGACGCGGTATAACCTTGTATTTCCTGCGAGCAGGAAGTATAATGCCGATTTCTGCATTTCCCGGTCGAGTTATAAAAAACGGTAACTCGTCCGGGCGATTCCTTGCGCCACAAGATCACAGTTACCGTCTATGGAGGGTACTGTGATTTTTTATTGGGGTAACGCATCAAAAAAAGCCTGTCTGCTGCCGTAGACCAGACCGCTCCGAAACAGGCACAATCGTTCCGTTCTGCCACCCACAATCGTGCCGATATGCTGTACTGCGCCAGCTTCCCTCAATGGGAGGCTGGCGTTTTCGCGCTTTCAAGGGCAAGGTGTCGTGGGCCACCACGATCCTTTTTGTCCGAATGCTCACATTCCGTAAAATAACTGGAGGATTATTGATAATGAAATCGACCTATTTGCTTCCGTGGTTCAAGATGACCACATGGTACTTCCGACTGTCTCGATTGCTGGAAGTTTCCAACATCAAAAAGCGCACCAAAAATCATGGTGCAGATGCCGACCGTATTTTCATGTTGGTGAAAAATCATGTACTGGCCGTATCCGGCATGGGAGATGAAGCTCCGCCCACTCTCGGCGGAAGAAACGGAGGGAGTGATGTATTATGATCCTGCTGCAACGGGTGAACGAATCCAAAACCTCCGAAAAGACCGTGAAGTGACACAAGAACAGCTTGCCATTGACCTGAACATCAGCGACCGCTATATGAGAAATCTGGAGAAGGGTGAGAAAGTTCCGTCTGTTGACCTTTTTGTGGAGCTGCGGGAGCGGTTCGGCTCCTCGCTGGACTACATCGTTTTGGGTGTGTCTGCATCCCAGCGGGAACAAGAGCTGCAAGATCAGCTGCAAATGCTCCGCAAAGAACTGAAAGAAATGCAGCGGCGGATTCTTGTTATGCTGGAAATGCTGGGCGAATCTGCTTGATCAAACGCTTTACTGTTCTGAACCGGAACGATTGGTTCCGGTGAAAATGGCAAAACCGGAACTACTGGTTCCTAACGAGAACTTCAGTTTTCAAGTACACTATGGTCACAGCAAGGGCAGCCCCCCTAACAGGGGACGACAAACCCGAAACTGTACCGTGTACCTTGAAAATTGAAGAAGCAGCTTTTCGGCACTTCCAGACAATGATACTTCCGTAATTCGCGGCCCGGTCATAAAGCAGACGGGGTGGCTGAGATGCCAATGGAGCGGTGCAAATCCGCCGCCGAAAAGTTCCCACCTCCGGGGTGTCGAGGACAAATAGGAGAAAAACAGTATTTTTCAAACCACCAGTTGAGGATCTCTCGGCTGGTGGTTTTACATTTCCCATCAAAATACCGATATGGAGGAAATCTATATGAGTCGATTTTATAACAACTGCGTAGACGAAGCCAGCTTGACTACCCTCTGCCCGATTTGTCTGGATTCCTTTCAGGGGGCAAAGGGCGTTCGCGTCCGGCGCGCAGACCCTAAGCAGAAGATCAAGGATGTCTGCACCTACTGCCAGATTCGCTATGGTTTCGATTATTATGTACAGCCCGATAAGAACGCTGGGCAGTATGTGAAGCGAGGCCATTTCGATGATGAATCTGAATGCGCTTAAAATCGACCCGGAGTTTCAGGGCAAGATCCCGCCCCTGAATTTTGAAGAAGAACAACAGCTTGAGCAGAACATTCTCCACGAAGGGCGGCTGCTGAATCCCATTATCATCTGGAATGGCTTTATTCTGGACGGGCATACCCGCTACCGCATCCTGCGGAAGCATCCGTTCATCGCCTACCAGATACAGGAGATCGAACTGGATAACCGTTACGCAGCTCTCTCATGGATCTGCCAGAACCAGCTTGGACGCAGAAATCTCGACCCGGAACGGAAGAAGTTTCTGATGGGCAAGCTGTATGAATCCGAAAAGCTGGCACGGGGCGGCTCCAAAGAGCGGGCACACGATGAGAACGGACGGTTCACCTCAATGGTTCAAAATGATCCATTGAGGGCAAAGCGGCTCTCCACCTGTGAGCGCATTGCCGCCCAGAACGGTGTGGGACCAGCCACTGTAAAAAGAGCAGAAAAATATGCCAAAGGCGTGGACGCAGCGGAAGATGCAGTCCCCGGTGCAAGAGAAGAAATCCTGACCGGGCGCATCAAGGCAACGGATGCAGAAATCACCGCCTTGGCAAAAACGCCAAAAGCAGAAATTCCTGCTGCTCTTGCAGAATTGCGGAAGCCAAAGCAGGAACGTCAGCCCCGAAAAGCCGAAACATCTTCTTCAAAACAAACGCTTTCTGAAATCAGCAAAAGCATCCAAGGGCATCAACGCCAGCTTACTGCCGAAGAAAGAACCTCTCTGAAAGCATCCATTGACAACCGCTATCAGGAACGGGCCGTTGCAAACGGCTCCCTGATGATGTGCGAGGTACAGGGTGCAAAAGAGGACTTCATTCGCCGCTGGAATAGCATTTTCAAAGAATACCCGGATGTTTTTGAAGATTCGGACTGCCGCAAGATCATTTATGACTTGACCGAAGATGCCGTACAGTATCTTCTGAAAATAAAGGAGAAAACGCTATGATGCTTTCTAACCTGAACCTTTCCAGCCTGCCGGAGTGTAACTTCGAGGTGCGGTACGTTGACAGCGTTCTGCTGAACCCCTGCGCCGAATATCAGCGGCTGCTCCGCATGGGCAAGGTTGCACGAATCGCAGCAAACTTTTCGGAGTACATCGCCAATGAGCCGAAAGTCAGCTGCCGGGATGGCCGCTACTTCGTCTTTGATGGTCAGAACACCATTGAGGCACGGAAAACGTGCAACGGTGGGCGTGACCTCCCGATTCGCTGCAAGGTCTTCTACGGCCTTTCCAAAGAGCATGAAGCTCTGCTGTTTGCTGTGCAGACAGGCATTTCCAGCGAACTGACCGCTGGTGAACAGCTTCGTGCCAAACTGGTGGCACACGAAGAAAACGCCTGCGATTTTGTTTCGGTAACGGAGGACACAGGTGTCCGCTTTGCACTGGATGGGATTCGCGCTCCATGGAAAATCTACTGCATCCGCTCGGCTTACTACATCTACAAGAGTTACGGCGCTGCCCTTTACCGGGAAATGCTGAGTATCCTTGTGGATGCGTGGGATGGAGATTCGGATTCGTTCCTGTCTGGCATCCTGCACGGCATGGCTCGTTTTCTGGCTCTGTATCAGGGCGAATACAGCCGGGAGCGGCTGGTTGGTCGGCTGCGCACGGTGCATCCCAAGACCATCATCCGGCTGGCACAGAACGACACTGGCAACATGGCGGACCGCCACATGAAACAGATCCTGTCCATTTACAACGGTGCTGGTCGTGCCCACAGTCTGCCTTGCAAGCGGTGATGAGCATGATCCCAGTCAACCGAAAATTTTTTGCGCGGTGATATTTACTACGCCAATCTGGAGCCGCACCTTGGCTCCGAGCAGGGCGGTATCCGCCCTGTGGTCGTGGTGCAGAACAACACCGCAAACTGCTATTCGCCCAACTCATTGTTGCGCCTGTCACATCCAATACTGCAAAGAAGCCCGATCACCAAGCCCACGTTCTTGTGGACGGTAATCGGGCTTTTTTGCAGCCCTCTATGATCTTGGCAGAATCTGTCCAGACCATCAGTAAGGGACGGCTGATCCGCCCGATGGGGCGGTTGAGCATCCCGGAACTCATTCGGCTTAATTATGCGCTGCTGTATCAGCTCGATTTGAACGAATGGGTATGGAGAAAGGAGGCCTATGAACGCTATCTGCGATACCACCGCTAAATCCGAAACTCTTTCCGTCAAAGGCTGCAAAGTCAAGATCACCTATGCGCCTGCGGATACGGACTGTCTGGATGCCATCCAGAAACTATTGCAGACCACCATTCTGCGGACGGCAGGACACACTGCTGCCTGACATCCTTGTATTCCTTAACTGCGTGAGATAAGATAAAATCGAACTGAACCTTGAAAACCTGATATGAACAATACCCGTTTGATTTTGCTTTTCTCGCCAAAAGAAAGTGAGAATGCAATGAAAAAACGCGTTTATACATTATACCGTGTTTCGACCAAAGGACAGGTCGAAAAGGATGACATCCCCATGCAGAAAGAAGCCTGCCGCAACTTTGCAGAAAGTCAGGGCTGGGAGATTGTCAAGGAGTTTTCCGAGAAAGGAGTTTCCGGCTTTAAGAAGTCTGCCAAAGACCGTGACGAACTCCAGAAAATTCAACAGGCTGCGATGGAAGGCAAGTTTGACATCCTGCTGGTGTTCATGTTTGACCGTCTCGGTCGCCGTGATGATGAAACGCCCTTTATCGTGGAATGGTTCACGAAGCAGGGCATCGAAGTCTGGAGCGTGAACGAAGGACAGCAGCGATTTGACACCCATGTGGACAAGCTGATGAACTACATCCGCTACTGGCAGGCATCCGGCGAGAGCCTGAAAACCTCTGTCCGTACCCGGACAAGGCTGGAACAGCTCACCGGGGAAGGTCACTACACGGGCGGCACCGTGGCTTTTGGCTACAAGCGTGTCCGCCTTGGTCGGGTGAACAAGAAAAACCAAGAGGTCTGTGACCTTGTGATCGACGAAGCGGAAGCTGAGATCGTTCGGCTGATTTTCCACAAGTACGTTTACGAGGGCTACGGCGCACAGAAGATGAGCCACTATCTTTATGAACAGGGAGTCGTAGGACGGAACAACAAAAATATCCCCAACACCAGCATCGTTCGGATGATCAAGAACAAAGGATACACGGGGTACCTCATCAACGGTGCAGTGGAAACCGAGTGTCCGCAGCTCCGCATCATCGAACCAGAGCTGTTCGAGCAGGCACAGGAACTGCGGCAGGCACGCACCTGTGAGCGTGGCGGCACTTCACTGGGCACCAGTTCCAAAGCCCTGTTGACCGGGCTGGTTTACTGCGGTCACTGCGGCAACCGCCTGAGCCTGACCAGCAGCGGACGGACACACACCTACGCCGATGGGCATACGGTGAAAGAAGTCCGGCCCCGGTATAGCTGCTTTTATAAGATCCGGCATCCGGGTGACTGCGATGGGCAGTCCGGCTATGGTGTTTCCAAGCTGGATTCCATTGTAGAAGAAGTTGTCCGGCAGATCTTCGCACAGTTCCGGGAAGTTTCCCGGAAGAAGCTGCTGGAATCGGTCAAGACCAACGATGCCGCCCGCATCCAGAAGAAAAATCAAGAAAATCCAGAAAGACTTGGAATCCAAGCAGAAAGAGCTGGACGACCTGAAAGCCGAAACCATTCTGGTCATCCGGGGCGTAAGTGCCTTGGACAAAGAACTGCTCGGCACACTGGTAGCCGAGGCAAGAGAGACTTTGGAAACTCTGGAAAAGCAGCTCGTGCAGGCACAGGAAGAATACGAAGAAGCCACCAAAACGGCAAAGCGCAGCAACTACATCTGCAACGAGCTGTTTACATGGGCGGATGTGTACGACACCGCCAACCACGATGAACGCCGCGCTATCTTGCAGCAGTTCATTACGGAGATTCGTGTCCGAAAAGACTACGAAATCTCGATCACCCTGAACGCCAGCTTCAACCAAGTGGAACAGCTCAAGGCTGTGTCAACCTACGATGGCGCGGAAATTTTTGAAGAAATTTCCGAGAAGGAGGCATAAAAGCGATGTGCTTGCCCGCAGAACTCTGCAAAATGCAAAGAAAGAGACGTGAAAGCGATGGATTTTCAAAAAGTACATTGATGACCCCGCCCGGTTCGCATCCGACTTCAGGGTTCGGAGTCCGGCACGGTCCGCCAAAGTTTTTGGCCATAAAAAACGCCGCATCGTACAAAACGATGCGGCAAATTGGTGGACCTAGAGGGATTCGAACCCTTGACCTCTCGGATGCGAACCGAACGCTCTCCCAGCTGAGCTATAGGCCCATATTTAGGGGCGTGACTCGATTGGGCGACCAACCGACATACTCCCCATTTGAATGCCCACAACTCTGTGGGGCACAAAAGCGATACGCTTGCACTCCCAGCTGAGCTATAGGCCCATATTTGTTTTTCGGAACGAGAACAGTGTAACTCTTTTAGAAGGATTTGTCAAGGACTTTTCACCCGGGCGGCCTGCGGGGAACGTCCGGCTGAATCGGACGCGCCGTTTCTTAAAAAACGATAGATCCTTTCGTAAAAATAACAGTGGCTCTCAGAGAAAAAGCGTGCTACAATAATGCTGAGACTTTCGTACATGAAAAGTCTATCACCCAAAGTCAGGAGGACAACGGTTATGGAATTTACTAAGGTCGTTGCAGAGCGTTATTCCTGCAAGAATTTCAGCACACGCAAGGTAGAAGCCGAGAAGCTGACGGAGATCCTGGAAGCGGGGCGGCTGGCCCCGACCGCCAAGAATTTTCAGGAGCAGCGCATCTATGTGCTGCAGTCGGAAGAAAGCCTGGCAAAGCTCGACAAGGTGACGCCCTGCCGCTATGGCGCGCCTACCTGCCTTGTCGTGGCCTTCGATAAAAACAGCGTCTTTACTTATCCCGGCGGAAAGCGGGACTCCGGCGTGGAGGATGCCGCCATCGTGGCGACCCACCTGATGCTGGCCGCCGCCAACGCAGGTGTGGACAGCTGCTGGCTCAACTTCTTCGATCCGGATGAGCTGGCCAAGGAACTGGGCCTGCCGGAAAATGAGGAGGTCCTGATGATCCTCGACCTCGGCTATGCCGCAGAGGGCGCAGGGCCGCTGGCAAACCACGGCTCGAGAAAGCCCCTGTCCGAGACGGTCGCATACCTGTAATACCAAAAAACACCCGGAGATGCCTCCGGGTGTTTTTGCGTTATTGTCCGACGATGCGCCAGTGTTCGGGCCTGTTATAATCGGTGGTCACGCCGTCGTCGGTATACATCCGGTAGGGCGCAGGCCGGCCGTCGGGCGCGAAGCGCCAGAAGGTGAGGGCCGTATCGTTCAGCTGGGCGGTGTTGGCGGCGGGCTGTGCCACCGGTACGGTGTGGCCCGGACGGATGAAGAGCAGCACCTCGTCAAGTTCGCAGGGCAGATAGTGCCGTCCGGCGGGCAGAACTTCCTCATCGTAGTCGGAGACGCTGCGCAGACGCAGCATCTTCATCCCCTCAGACAGATAGACCGTCCGGCCATGGGCGTTCTGGGTGTGGACGGGTGCGACCATCAGGCCCTCGCCAAGAAGCAGCTGGTCATCCACCTCCCGGGCGTCGGGGTCGGCAGGGTAGTCAAAAGCCAAAGGCCGGAAGTAAGGTGCGTCCTCAAGCGCGGCCTTCATGAACTCACTGTAGAGGTAGGGCAGGAGGGCATATCGCAGATCCAGCATATTGCGGATGGCGGGCAGAACATCGGTAAAGCGGTAAAATTCCTGCTCCCGGCTCTCAGCGTCGGAGTGGTTGCGCATGAGAGGGGTGAACAATCCGAACTCGAGCCAGCGGAGCGCCAGATCGGGGGTGGTGTCCTCACTGAAACCGCACAAATCGGCACCGCTGTAGAGGAAGCCGCACATCTGGACGGCAGGCATCATCTGGATGTTGGCCAGCAGCTGGCTCCACGAGGAGTGGTTGTCGCCCAGCCAGATCCCGCCCCAGCGGTGGGCGCCGATGATGCTGCTGCGGCAGTAGAGCAGAGTACGCTGGCCGGGACGCAGGGTCTGGAACGCCTCGCCGGCAGCCCGGGTCATGCAGCCGCCGTAGAGGTTGTGGACGCGGTCGTGGCGCACCCGCCCGGCAGTGGTATCGTGGTAGAAACTGCGGTAGTCCTCGGGGGCATTCATCAGGCCCATCACCGAGCGCACCAGCCCGAAGAAATCGTTCTGGTCGAGGTTATCCTTCCGGCTCAGGGCGGCGGCATTCTCGAAGAAGGCTTTCAGCCGCTCAGGGGAGTAGAAGAGGGCAGGCTCGTTCATGTCGTTCCAGAAGCCCTCGATGCCGAGGTCGGTGAGCACCTTGTACTGTCTGCCGAACCACGCCCGGGCCTCGGGACGGAGAAAGTCGGTGAAGTAGGCCTTGCCGGGCCAGACCGCCGCCACAAAGGGCGTGCCGTCTTCTTTGGTGCAGAAATATCCCTTCTCGAGGCCCTCGCGGCAGACGGGGTCATTGTCGTCGCAGCGGATGCCTGCGTCGATGATGGGAACGAGCCGGATGCCCTCAGCTTTCAGGTCGGCGGCAAGCTTGCCAAGGTCGGGAAAGCGGGCCTTGTCGATGGTGAAATCAGCGTAGGACTGCATGTAATCAATGTCCATGCAGATCATGTCCAGCGGCAGACCGTTGGCCTTGTACTGCGCGGCCACCTCCCGGATGTCGGCCTCGGTCTTGTAGCCGAAGCGGCTCTGGGCCAGACCGAACGCCCACTTGGGCGGGATATAGCTGGGGCCGATGAGATGCCGGAACTCCTTTGCGACCTCTGCCGCTGCAGGGGCTGTGATGAGGCAGAGCGCATAGTTCGGCTCTGCCGTGGCGAAGCGGAGGGTGTCGTGGCGGGTATAGCCGATGTCGTAGCTCACTTTGCCCGGGAAATCGACGAAGATGCCGATGCATCCGCTGCCGTCGGCAGGGGAGATGAGCAGGAAATTGTGGGCGGCGTAGTAGGAAAGCCGGTTTTCGCCGTGCTCACTCTCGTCGGTGTTGTTCGTCTCGTAGTGCCAGCCGCGCTTGTTGAGGCCCCGGGGCATCTCGCCCAAGCCATAGACGATGTCCTTCTCCTGCATGACATACTGCCAGCCGTCGCCGTCCGGTGTCAGGTAAGGCACGGGGCCGGTCTCGGCGGGCAGGTCCAGCACGACGCTCTCGGTGGGAAAAGGCTTCCCGATGACAAAACGCTGTATCATAAACAGAGTGCTCCTCTCAGATGGTCTTATGTCTATGGTACGCCGTCCGGCCCGGCGGGGCAAGAGAGAAAACCGTCAGAACGATACAACAAAACCAGCATTTTCGCCCGGGAATGCGGCCCGGGGCTTGTTTGGGCAGGGGAAAATGGTATATAATAAGGATATTCTAGGAATAAAAGGGAGAACCATCATGTATCAAAAAGGAATCAAGCGGCTGCTGGACGTGGTGCTGTCGGCCTGCGGGCTGCTGGTGCTGTCGCCGCTGCTGCTTTTGCTCTGCCTTGCCATCAAGCTGGACTCGCCGGGGCCGGTGTTCTTCAAGCAGAAGCGGGTGGGCATCCATAAGAGCTATTTCGACATCCTGAAATTCCGCACCATGCGCATCGACACCCCCCACGACATGCCCACCCATCTGCTCCACGACCCGGAGCAGTATATCACCCGGGTGGGCCGTTTCCTGCGCAAGACCAGTCTGGACGAGCTGCCCCAGCTGTGGAATATCCTTGTGGGCGATATGGCAGTCATCGGTCCACGCCCGGCCCTCTGGAACCAGTACGACCTGCTGGCCGAGCGGGACAAGTGCGGAGCCAATGACGTCCGCCCCGGCCTGACCGGCTGGGCGCAGATCCATGGCCGCGACGAGCTGGAGATCACCGAGAAAGCGAAGCTCGACGGCTGGTATGTGGAGCATATGAGCTTCTGGCTGGACGTCAAATGCTTCTTCGGCACCATCAGGGCTGTGGCCGACCACGACGGCGTGGTGGAGGGCGGCACCGGGACGCTGCACGAAGAAGAGAAAAATGACCATAAATAAGAGAAACATAACATGCTGAATGAACTGTATCACTTTGCGACTCCATGGGCAAAGGCAACGAAACGCCAGATCAAGGTGAACCGGATGCTTGGAGTGGCGGCGAATGCCCTCTATCCGATATATTGTGCATGGAGTCCGCTCCCGAAGCAGAGAACAACGCAGGGCGAAAGGATGGTGGTATCTCTGACCACCTTCCCGCTCCGAATCGGGAAAGTCCATCTGACGATCCAGAGCATCCTGCGGCAGAGCCGTCCGGCGGACCGTATCCTGCTCTGGCTGTCCAAGGAGGAATTTCCGGAGGAAGCACAGCTCCCGGCAAACCTGCTCCGCCTGAAAGAAAAGGGACTGGACATCCGCTTCTGCGACAATATCCGCTCCTTTAAAAAGGTGTTCTACACCGCGCAGGAATTTGAAAATGATGTGATCGTTACGGCGGATGATGATGCGCTCTACCCGGAAAACTGGCTGGAAGGGCTGTGGGATACCCACGAAAAGTATCCGGGCTGCGTGTGCTGTTACCGCGCGCATGAGATCGCGTTTGAAGGCGGAAGGGTGGCGCCTTATCAGGAGTGGCACGGCTTGTCGCCGGACAAAAAAGGACCTTTGGAAGCACTTTTTCCGGTGGGCGTTGGAGGGGTGTTGTATCCTGCAGGCTATTTCAGCGGCATCGAGTTCGACAGCGGGAAGATTATGAAGCTGTGCCCGACGGCGGACGATATGTGGCTCAAGATCGTGGGAGCGCAGAAAAGGATCCCGGCAGTGAAGGTGAGCACCAACTCGAAGGAGTGGTTCACCATCCGGAACAGCCAGCGCCAGTGCCTGATGTCGGTCAACACCGCCGGAAGGATGCGGAACGATGAAGCCCTTCAGAACCTGATGGAATATTATCACGTTACAGCGGAGATGCTGGGCGGCATATCGACAGAGCAGAAAGGCAAAGGATAAAAGATGGCGGGCAGAACAGATGTGAAGGTCAGCGTGATCGTACCGGTCTACAATGTAGAAAAAGAACTCCCCCGCTGCATCGAGAGCCTCCTGACACAGACGTATCCGAATTTTGAGCTGCTCCTGATAAACGATGGCTCATCGGATGGCAGCCCTGAGATCATGGAGAGATACGCGGAGAAGGACCTGCGCATCCGCACCCTGCATAAGAAAAATGGCGGGGTGTCCTCAGCACGCAACAGGGGGCTGGAACAGGCAAAAGGCGAATATGTGTGCTTTGTGGATGCGGACGATGCAGTGGCTCCGCAATATATGGAATGGCTGTATCTGGCCCTCCGGCAGAGCGGAGAGGCGGTTGCGATCTGCAGGGATGTGCGGGTGAATGATTTTGAAAAAGAGGTCCCCTTCAAGGCCCTCCCGGAAAAAATGCCGGAAACAGAGCGGATGGATCTGAGGCAATATACATTCTGGGATGAAAATGGGTGCCTGTGGTGCTGTAGAGGGATGATGAAGACTGAATTTCTTCGTAATATTCGGTTCGATGAGGAGCTTTCGATCGGAGAAGATGCGCTGTTTATGGCAAAGGCACTTCTGAAGGCGGGAGGATACATTTATCTGCCGTGCGGCCTGTACGCATACTATATGCGGGATGGCTCGGCGCTCCATCAGGAGACATTCAAGCCAAAGCAGTTCAGCGAGATAACGGCATGGGAAAGAATTTATGCACTGATCCGGGAGCAGAGGAGACCCGGGGAAGAAAGTATGGAACGAACAGCCGAGGAACGGCTGGCGGTGGTCTGCGCCCATGTATATTACCGGATGGCGGGCAGCGACCATGCCGATCCGGAGCTGCAAGCCAAGATCGTGCGGATGGCGCGAGAGCACTGGCGGGCGGCCTTGCGCGTCCCGAACAGTAAGAAGCGTGAAAAGAGCAAGCTCTGGATGCTGATCTGCTGCCCGGCGGCGGGACGCTGGATGTGGAGGCTGGGAAAAAAGCTGAAACAGGGATGAGCCGGAGCATCTTGAGAAACGAAGTGGTTTTGTCTTGATTTATGTCGGAAATGTTATATAATAAAACAGTATACAAGACACAGAAGGAGGATTTCCATGGAACACACCTATATCAATGAGGTACAAAAGGAAATTGGCAGCACGGTCAAGGTGCAGGGCTTTATCGAGAACCTGCGCAACAGCAAATATATGGCCTTCATCGTGCTGAAGGATATTACCGGCAAACTTCAGATCACCGTCGAGAAGGAGGACCACCCTGAGCTGGTGGACACCATCGACAAGCTGACCCCGGACTCTGTCATCACCGTCACCGGCAAGGTGATGGAGAACGACTACGTCAAGATGGGCGGCATTGAGATGATCCCCGAGGCCATCGAGATCGAGAGCATCGCCGACGCGCTGCCCATCGTCCGCAAGGAGATCGCCGCCACCAAGAAGAAGAAGGCTGTGGAGCGTTCCAGCATCGACCAGCGCATCGACTACCGCTGGATCGACCTGCGCACCGATGAGAACCAGCTGATGTTCAAGGCACAGAGCTGCTTCGTCAACGCCATGCGTCAGTTCCTGCTCGAGCGCAGCTTCATCGAGATCCACACCCCGAAGCTCATCGCTGCCGCCAGCGAGAGCGGCTCTGAGGTGTTCAAGGTGGACTACTTCGACCGCAACGCCTATCTGGCCCAGAGCCCTCAGTTCTATAAGCAGATGGCCATGGCCGCCGGCTTCGAGCGCATCTTTGAGACCGGCCCTGTCTTCCGCGCGGAGAAGAGCTACACCAACAAGCACTCCACCGAGTTCTCCGGCTTTGACCTCGAGTTCAGCTACATCACCTCTTACAAGGACGTCATGAAGATGGAGGAAGAGCTTCTGACTGCCGGTCTGAAGGCCGTCAAGGAGCAGTACGGCGAGCAGATCAAGGAGCTGTTTGGTCTGGAAGTCGTCGTCCCCACCACGCCGTTCCCCGTGGTCAAGCTGGCCGACCTGTACAAGGGTCTGGAAGAGGAGTTCGGCTACACGGTCGATGAGAGCGAGAAGGGCGACCTGACCACCGAGGCCGAGCGTCTGAGCTACGACTGGGTCAAGAAGCACTACGGCCACGAGTTCCTGTTCATCACCGACTACTCCGCCGAGAAGCGTGCTTTCTACCACATGCGCGACGAGAACGGCGTGCCGCAGGGCTACGACCTCATCTGGCGCGGCGTGGAGATCACCACCGGCGCACAGCGTGAGCATCGCTACGATGTGCTGAAGAAGCAGGCAGAGGAGAAGGGCCTGGCCGATGACGTCAAGTTCTATCTGGAGTTCTTCCGGTACGGCTGCCCCCCGCACGGCGGCTTCGGTCTGGGCATCGACCGTCTGACCATGCTGCTCTGCGGCCAGTCCATCAAGGACGCCGAGTTCCTGTTCCGCGGCCCCAACCGTCTGACTCCGTAACCTCTTTAAGGCTCTCCCTTTGGGAGAGCTGGCGCGCAAGCGCCTGAGAGGGCAAGGATGCCGACGGAAAATCGCAGACGCGGCGATAGTATCGCTCTGACAAAGAGCCTGCTTATCGCTGTGCGGAAACTCTTTTATACCGGGCTC
>ENA-OQJN01000147-OQJN01000147.1-human-gut-metagenome-genome-assembly--contig:-NODE-147-length-35664-cov-5.155303_pt1 | contig 35664 bp, 40 predicted proteins | sample MGYA00242610_ERZ504777 | MGnify/ENA primary metagenome ERZ504777 (study PRJEB26092, sample SAMD00036350) | human gut metagenome | host: Homo sapiens | study: EMG produced TPA metagenomics assembly of... | reverse complement strand
GGCCATGTGGCGCTTTATCTGGGCGAAGGGCGGTATATCCCACTCCACCGGTGCCGCCGCCAGCGGCGGTGTGGTCATCAACAGCCTTGAGCCGAGCGACCCGCTGGTATCGGGAGGATCTGGTGAAGTGTTTGTATGGCGGTGGGGAGCGTGTTCTGATTTAATTTAAGTGGGATCGCGCGCCGGTGGCGCGGGGCTAGTTTTTCTTTGGTCAAGTGGCTTGCGCTCCGCGCGGGCCAGAGGTAGGGAGGGGTGTTTCCGAACTCCCCCCTCCCTACCTCTGGACTCCACTCTCCCCCGCAACGAGTTAAGGGCTGCTCGCCCTTAACAATTCCAAAGAAGTGGGCTCCAACTCAAAATGCTGGAGATTCACGCCATTCGGCGTGAAGATCTCTTAACCGCATTTTGAGCCTCCGCCGTTTTACGGCTTCGCCGAAGATTTCAGGCTTTAGCAGAACTTTACCGTCAGCAGAGAGGTAACACCAGCTGCGGAGCAGCAAATCGGAGAAGTGAGAAAAATGCGTTAAGCGAAGCGGCTAGCATTTTTCCACTTCGACTTCCCCTTCGGGGTCTGAAAGGGGCGAGCAGCCCCTTTCTCGTGGATCCAGCGCGTCGAAATCGCTGGTGCTTTTCTGGTTCTCTTTTGGCACGCAAAAGAGAACGTAGCTTAAAGGAAGAAGAACCTTCCCTTTATCAAAGGAGAACCAAAAATGAAAGTCTTTGATCTACATTGTGACACCCTGAGTGAGCTGCGCTACGCCGAAAAGGCGGGTACACCCAAGAGCTTTGCGCAGAATGATCTGCACATCGACCTGCAAAAACTGAAAAAGGGCGACTATATGCTGCAGTGCTTCGCCGCCTTTGTCAATCTGGGCGACAAGACCCCTGGTGCCGACCCGCTGGTGACGGCGCTGGAAGAGATCGACGTCTTCAAACGCATCATGGAAAAATACCCGGAGGATATTGCTCCGGTGTATCGACCCTCTGACATCCGCAAGAACGCCGCCGAGGGCAAGATCAGCGGAATGCTCACCATCGAAGAGGGCGGCTGCTGCAAGGGCGGCATCGGCGTGCTGCGCCGGATGTACGAGCTGGGCGTCCGCATGATGACCCTGACCTGGAACCACGAGAACGAGCTTGCCAGCCCCAACGTCGTCCCCGGCGGGGGCCACAACATCTGGCCCTGCGCCCCCAACACCGAGACGGGCTTGAAGGAGAAGGGCTTCGAGTTCCTGGCCGAGATGGAGCGTCTGCACATCATCGCAGACGTGAGCCACCTGTCCGACAAGGGCTTCTGGGACATTGTGGAGCACTCCACCCGCCCCTTTGCGGCCAGCCACTCCAACTGCCGCGCCCTCGCGCCCCACTGCCGCAACCTCACCGACGAGATGATCCGCGCCCTCGCCAACAAGGGCGGCCTCGTGGGTCTGAACTACTGCAGCGGCTTCCTCGACAACCAGCCCGAAGAAAAGCTCTGCCGCAGCACCACGGCCCTGATGGCAAAGCACGCGGCCCACTTCAAGCAGGTGGGCGGTATTGAGATCATCGGTCTGGGCAGTGACTTCGACGGCATCGGCGGCAAGCTGGAAATGGACGACTGCTCCAAGCTCCCGCTGCTGGCCGACGCACTCCGCCGCGAGGGCTTCACCGAGGACGAGGTGGAGGCCATCTTCTACCGCAACGCCCGGCGGTTCTTCGAAGAAAACCTCTAAATAATGTATAAAACGACAGGGAGATTCCAGAATGGATAAAAACATGACGCTGGAAAAGCGTATTGCAGCCGAGCTGTATTCCTATCAGGGCAAGATGAGCGTCTTTGTGGACGACCTCCACGGCCACACGGTCGAGATCGGCGCTGACGAGGAATTTGAGACGGCTTCCACCATCAAGGCATATATCCTCGCAACCCTGTATCTGCAGGCCAGCCGGGGCAAAGCCAGCCTCGAGGAAAAAATCACCTACAAGCCCGAGCACTTTGTGGACGGTTCCGGTATGCTCCGGGCGCTGGGCGTGGGCGCAAGTCTGAAAGTTAAAGACGCTGCCACCATGATGATCATCTGCTCCGACAACATCGCCACCAACATGGTCATCGACTATCTGGGGCTGGACACCATCAACGCCTGCATCCGGGAGATGGGCTTTGCCCACACCGTCCTGCACAACCCGCTCCACTTTGATATTTACGACGACCTCGGCACCACGACGCCCCGGGACTACGCCTCGCTGTTTGCGCAGGTGGCAAAGGGAACGCTCGTCAGCGCTGAGGCCAGCGCTGAGATGCTGGCCATCTTCCGTCAGCAGCATTATAATACCATGCTGACCCACGACTTCCCTCAGTTCTATCTCGACTGCGAGGAGACCGGCGAGCCGGAGCTCATCTGGGTGGCCAGCAAGAGCGGCAGCATGAATGCCTGCCGCAACGACGGCGGCATCGTCCACACCCCCTACGGCGAGTATGTCATCGTCCTGATGAACAAGGACTTCCACGACATCATCGAGTACAATGACCATCCCTCCATGGTCTACGGCGCCCGGGTGTCCCGGATGATACTCGACCAGATTTTGGCCTGCGAGGGTGAGCTGTACAAGTAAAATCGTGGAAGAAATAGGAATATTAAGGGGAATCATAACAATGGGTATTCAAATCAGCCTGCCGATGATGGCATTTCTGGTGTTCATGACCGGCTTTGCGGGCTTTGTCGATTCGGCAGCGGGCGGCGGCGGACTCATCAGTCTGCCGGCCTATCTCTTCGCGGGGCTGCCGCCCCACTATACTTACGCCACCAACAAATTCAGCGCCGCCTGCGGCACGACGTTCGCCACGGCCAGCTTCTTCAAGAACGGCGCGATGAACATCAAGGTGGGCATCCTCGCTGCCATCGGCAGCTTTGCGGGCAGTGCCTTGGGCGCACACATCGTCCTGATGCTCAGCGATGAGGTGCTGCAGATGATGATGTTCATCATCCTGCCCATCGCGGCAGTCATCATCCTGTGGCGGCGCAACCTCCCGGACGAGAACCGGGACGACGGCACTCTGAATTTGAAAAAGGCCCTGCTGGCTCTGGGTATCGGCCTCGGCATCGGTCTGTACGACGGCATGGTGGGGCCTGGCACCGGGACCTTTGCCATCATCGCTTTCACCAGCCTGATGGGCTTCGACCTGCGCACCGCCAACGGCAACGCCAAGGTGCTCAACCTCGCCAGCAACTACGCCAGCCTCTTCACCTATCTGAGCGGCGGGCTGGTGGTCTTTCCGGTGGGCATCCCCTGCGCCATCAGCAACATCGTCGGCAACATCATCGGCTCTCACTTTGCCCTGAGAAAGGGTGCAAAGTTCATCCGCCCCATGATGCTCGTGGTGCTGGTGCTCCTGCTGGGCAAGCTCATCACGGATATGCTGTAAGTAAAAACGAAAAGAGGCTGCCGTGCAGATGCACGGCAGCCTCTTCCTATATACTCTTAGTCGATGACCAGCCCGTTATCAAAGAAGGCCAGACCAAACGCACCGGGACCGGCGTGGGTGCCGATGACGCAGCCGATCTGGCGCACCAGCGGCTCGGGAAGGTCGAGATTGTCCACCAGATAGGTCCGGATGGGGTTCACCTCGCGGGTGCTGATGGTGTAACCGGCCAGAGAGGGGAAACGGGGATTGACGCCGCCCAGCTCCTCTATCTTCTTGAAGAGGGCGACGTATGCGCCGGGCAGGCCCCGGGCCTTGCCGGCCATGGCGACTTTGCCCTCCTTGATGGTGATGAGGGGCTTGATGCCCAGCATCCCGCCGGCCACGGCGACGGCGGCGGGCAGACGGCCGCCCTTGCGCAGATACTTCAGGTCGTCGATGGCGGCGACGAGGTGCAGGTGCTCCTTGGCGTGCTCGAGGGTGGCGGCGATCTGGACGGCGGACTTGCCTTCATCCCGCAGGTGTGCGGCCAGACGCACCAGCAGACCCTCGCCGAGGCAGACATTGGTGCTGTCCACGAAGAGGACGTTGTCCACGTTGGCCAGGTCTGCGGCCAGCTTCGCACACTGATAGGTGCCGGACAGCTCATGGGACAGGAAGATGCCCACGACCTCGTCTCCGGCGGCAGCGGCCTCGGCATAGAACTTTTCGAACAGCTCAGGGCTGGGCTGGCTGGTGGTGGGCAGCTTTTTGCAGCCGGCCATGTGCTCGTAGTACTCGCTGGGAGTCAGGTCCACGCCGTCCCGGATGACGGTGCCGTCCTCGAGGGTGACGTTGAGGGGGATGACGTCCACACCCAGCTGCGCGGCCTCGGCGGGCAGGATGTCGGATGCGGAATCGGTAAGAATGCGTATCATATAGCTCGTACCTCCATGGGTGCGTTCATCGTGTGTCTTTGGTAAAACGACAAATCTACAAAAAAGTCGTACAAAGTATACCAGAACGCCGGGCGGAATGTCAATCTTTTGAGTAAAATTTCTTCGAATGAACGAAAAACTGCTTGCAAAACGGGGCGGCAGTATGGTACAATGTCCGCCGACAGGAGGGGGCGCCGTGAAAAGACTGATAGGGGAAACGGAAAAGCCGTCTTTTCCGGCTCAGTGCCGGGTCCTGGCCGAGGCGGCCGTGCTCTGGGCGCTGCTGGCGGCGGGAGCACAGCTGCTGCTCCCGGCGGAAAAGACGGCTCTGCCCGAGGGCGCGGCCCTCGCGTGGGCTGCGCTGCGCATCTGCCTTGTGACCCCTCTGGCGGAAGAGCTGGCCTTCCGGGGCGGGGCACTCTATCTTTTGCAGCCGCTGGGCGGCGCGGGGGCTGTGGTGGTGCAGGCGGTGCTTTTTGCGGCCCTGCACGGCAGCTGGACGGTCCGGGCCTATGGGCTGGGCATGGGGCTCATCTTCGGCTGGGCGGCCCGGAAAGCGAAGAGCGTATGGCCCGGCAGCGCGTTACATATTATAAATAACTGCCTCGTGTTTGCCGCACGGCTGGCAGAAAGGGGAATGGGATGACCGATTTTGAGCTGATGGGCGCGGCGCTGGAAGAGGCCCGGAAGGCCGCTGCGCTGGGCGAAGTGCCGGTGGGCGCGGTCGTGGCGAGGGACGGAGAGATCATCTCTGCCGCCCACAACACCCGCGAGACGGAGAAAAACGCCCTCCACCACGCGGAGCTGCTGGCCATCGACGCGGCCTGCAAAAAGCTGGGCGGCTGGCGGCTGTGGCAGTGTGAGCTGTTCGTGACGCTGGAGCCCTGCCCCATGTGCAGCGGCGCCATCATCAACAGCCGCATCAAGCGGGTGGTGTACGGTGCCGCCGACGTCAAGGCGGGCTGCTGCGGCTCGGTGACAGACCTCTTCGCCCAGCCCTTCAACCATCACCCCGTCATCGAGAAGGGACTGCGGGCCGATGAGGCACAGCAGCTTTTGCAGGAATTTTTCGTTTCACTGCGGGCCAGGCGGGCCGCAAAGCCCCGCTGGAAGCCTCCCGTGAACCCCTGAATCTGTGAAAAAAGTGGGAACTGCGTGAAATAATCACCGGTGACCACTTTATTTTTTCGCCCGATTGTGCTATATTATTCAATGGAAACTTGTCGAAACCACACAAATGCCGCCGGGCGCGCCGCAGAGCCGGACTAGACCGGAAAAAGTGAGCAGAGCGCAGCTCCGGCGGGTGGGGGAAGCTGTTCCTTTCCCGCCGCAGAGGCTTTGACGCGAAGAGGCGCTGCGGCCGAAAATAGTGGACAGGAGGGTTTGACTCTTGTACAACGACGAATTTGAGCTGACATTTGACCTTGCAGACGCCGGGCCGAAGAACGAACAGCGCAGGCCGACCCTGCCCGAGCCGGAAGAAGCGGCTGCGGCCGCACCGCCGGTGCAGGAAACGAGGGAAATGCCGGTCAGCGCTGCGCCGGAGAACACGCCAGCATCGGAGCCGGAACGCGAGCCGGGATCTGCGGCAGAGCCCCGGAGCACTGCCCCGGCGGCGAAGGGGCGCACCGTCCTCATCTCGGGCGGCGACCGGGGCATCGGCGCAGCAGCAGCCCGCGCATTCTATGCGGCGGGCTGCCGGGTGGCGGTGTTCTACCACACCAACGCCGAGGCCGCCGCAGCCCTGCAGAAGGAGCTGCCGGGCGTACTGGCCATCCAGTGTGACGTGGCCAGCCGGGCCAGCTGTGAGCTGGCCTTCCGCGCCGCCGAGCAGGCGCTGGACCGGGTGGATGTGCTGGTGAGCAACGCGGGCATCGCCCAGCAGAAGCTGTTCACCGACATCACGCCGGAAGAGTGGCAGCGGATGCTGGACGTCAACCTGACCGGTGCGTTCAACCTCTGCCAGCTGGCCCTGCCCGGGATGATACGCCGCAAAGCGGGCCGCATCCTCACCGTGAGCAGCATGTGGGGCCAGACCGGCGGCAGCTGCGAGGTACACTATTCCGCCGCCAAGGCGGGCCTCATCGGCCTGACCAAGGCGCTGGCAAAAGAAGAAGGTCCCAGCGGCATCACCGTGAACTGTGTGGCCCCCGGCGTCATCGACACCGATATGATGGCCTCGTTCACTGCTGAGGACAAAGCGGCGCTGGCCGAAGAGACCCCCGTGGGCCGTCTCGGCACCGCCGAAGAGGTGGCAAAGCTTCTGCTGTACCTCGCCGGAGAAGACGCCGGCTACATCACCGGCCAGGTGTTCGGCGTCAACGGAGGTCTTGTGATTTGATGCAGCAAGACCGAAACTATGAGACAAGTTCACTTGCGGGGCGCTTCCCCCGCAGTGAGAAGGAGAGAGCGAAATGGGCATGACTTTGAAGGAACTGTTGACGAAAGGCGAAGGCACCCTGTCGGCACAGGAGGCCAAAACTTTGGCCGCACAGTGCAGGATGGATGTGGAAACGCTCTATACGCTCCTTGAAGAGCGCGGCATCAAGATCATCGAGGATGAGGCCGACGCCGATGTGAATCTGGACGTGGACAGCATCATCGCCGAGGTGGAGAACGCCGAGAACAACAGCGACGAGCTGAGTCTGGGCGGCGACGACGAGGAAGAGGCCGCCGAGGAGAACCCCGCCGACCTGAAGGCTGCGATGGATGAGCTGCTGGACGACCCCGTCAAGAACTACCTCAAGCAGATCGGCCAGATCCCTCTGCTGAGCGCGGAGCAGGAAGTTGACCTGAGCAAGCGCATCCACGCCGGCGCCGAGGCTGCCCATATCCTGCAGGCCGACCGCCAGAAGTACAGTGCGCCCGAGTACATCAAGAAGAACAGCGCCCGCTTCTCGTTCGAGGAAGACGAGAACAGCCGCAGCTACACCGAGGACATCGACGAAGAGGGCAGCGAGAAGCCCAGCGAGGACGCCGAGGAAAAGGCCGCTGAGGAAGAGGCCATGGAGGCTGTGGAGAACGGCCCCCTGACCGAGGAGCGCCGTCAGGAGCTGCTGAAGACCCGCCGCGACGGCCTGAACGCCCGCCGCAGCCTGAGCGAAGCGAACCTCCGTCTGGTGGTCTCCATCGCCAAGAAGCATGTGGGCCACAATCTGGCCTTCCTCGACCTCATCCAGGAGGGCAACATCGGCCTCATCAAGGCGGCTGAGAAGTTCGACTGCGACCGCGGCTTCCGCTTCTCCACCTATGCGACCTGGTGGATCCGTCAGGCCATCACCCGCGCCATCGCCGACCAGGCCCGCACCATCCGCATCCCGGTGCATATGGTCGAGACCATCAACCGGATGCGTCAGGCCACCAACCAGCTGGTCTACCAGAACGGCCACGAGCCCACCCCGGAAGAGCTGGCAAAGGCCATGGACATGAGCGTCGAGCGTGTGCGTGAGATCCAGCGGATGGCACAGGAGCCCGCCAGCCTTGAGAGCCCCGTGGGCGAGGAAGAGGATTCCTCTCTGGGCGATTTCGTCGCCGACGAGAACGCCGAGGCTCCCGGCAAGGCTGCTGACCGCGCCATGGTGGCCCAGCAGATCAATCAGGCCCTCAAGAGCCTGACCCCCCGTGAAGAGAAGGTCATCCGTCTCCGCTTTGGTCTGGACGATGGCCGTCCCCGCACGCTGGAAGAGGTGGGCCGCGACTTCGGCGTCACCCGTGAGCGCGTCCGCCAGATCGAGGCAAAGGCCATCCGCAAGCTGCACAGCCGCAAGTGCCTGGCCCTGCTGAACGGCCTTATCGAGTAATAGTTTCAACAATGCAGACGGCTGCCGTGGAAAAACGGCAGCCGTTTTTCCGCATCCGGGCGGAAAAACGCAAAATGCCAGATTTTTTTGCAGAAAACGCTTGCAATGCGGCAGAGTTTATGGTATTATAATCGAGCTGTGAGTGTGCTGCTATAGCTCAGTTGGTAGAGCGCATCCTTGGTAAGGATGAGGTCTCCAGTTCGAATCTGGATAGCAGCTCCATAAAGAGTTACCGATATAGATGCGTCTGGCGCAAAGCCAGGCGCATCAACCGTTTCCGGGCTTTTTTGAGCCCGGATTTCTTCTTTTGAACCATAGATTTTTATGGAGGCTTCGGGGCAACTGACCGGATTTGAACCGGAGGCTCTCATGTCTTGGACAGTTTCCAACCTCCAGCGCCCTTTGAGAGAGGACGTTTCTCTCGAAATAAGCGGCATCATCGCAGAAAAAGAATCACAAATACTTGGGCGTCGTTTTGTCGGCTTTGACGGGCCGAAAAAAGCGGCGCCCTTTTTCAATTTCAAGGGCGCTGGAGGATATGACCGCTACGGAAGCCGCCCCGCAGCTCAAAGCCAGCGGACTGGATGGCGGCTGCCGCATCCTCGCTGACTTCGGCGGAAGGATGTTCCGCCCGCTGCAAAGACGGCTGCGAGATGAGCTGAACCGGAAGTCCATCGCGGCACACCAGCCGGGAAAGGCATCTCAGGACGGGCTTGGCATATCGATTGACCGAAAAGCGGCGGCAGAGTGGTTTCAAAAATCGGCAGAGGCCGGAAATCCTTGCTCCGCATACGCGCTGGGCAAACTGCTGCTGGGGAAGGAGCAGATCCCGCAGGCCGTTCACTTTCAAAGCGGTTGGTCGCAATGGGAAGCGTCGTATATCCTCCTATTTCTGTGTAAAAAGCTGTGTTTCAATATCTGTGATCGTAATGTGCGAGAGGTAGGCGGCGCATTCCTCGTTCATGTTCCGGTACAGCGTGTCCATCGCGCCCGCCATGCCGGAGCAGATGGCGCAGTCCCGGTCGATGTCGCCGCTGTGCCACGCGCAGTCCACAAAGCGGGTATTCACCGCCTCCGCCACCTGCCGTAGGGTAAGGCTCGCCGGGTCTGCCGTCAGACGGTAGCCGCCGTCCAAGCCCTCCCGGGTCTCCACCATCCCCGCCTTTTTCAGCCCCGCCAGCACCCGGCGAACGCGGGTGGGGTTGGTGCAGATGTTCTCCGCCAGCACCTCGCTGCTGAGTGATCGCCCGCTGTGGCTCAGGCAGACCAGCGCGTGGACGGCCAGATTAAAGGAACTGTCCACCCTTTATCTCTCCTTCACAAGCTCGTAGGGCCAGTCGATGACGCCGCCGAAGTCGTAGACGCTCTGATACCCCAGTGCCAGCAGCTTTTGAGCGGCATCTTTGCTGCGGCGGCCGCTGCGGCAGTAGACCAGCAGCGTGGCTTCCTTGTCGGGCAGAGCATCGGGCATTTCACTCCCGATGCTCTCGTTAGGCACAAGGACGGCGTTTTCAATATGCCCGCCGTCGTATTCCTCCCGGGTGCGGACGTCCACCACCACGACCTCCTGCGAGGCCATCATCTCATAGGCTTCCTCGGCGCTGATCTTCTGATACGCTGCCTTGTCTGTCATGTCCTCCGCCTTGCCTTCTTTTGCTCTGGACAGCGCGAAGCCGCTCAGCAGCGCAAGCGAGGCGGCAAGTGCCGCAAAAAGTAATATCTGACGCATGAATACACCTCCAATGCAACTGTGCTCGCTGCTAATACAGTTTATACTGTGACTATAACAGGCACAGTTGGAAATGTCAATAGATATTTGCAAAAAAGTGAGAAATCTTTAATTGTAGTTGACAAAAAGAAGAATATGGATATAATAAAGATGTAAGAATAAGACTTATTCTTGTATTTAGGGGGCGGCAGTATGCCGAAATACGCAGAGGAAATATTGGCTGTCGTAACGGAGCTTCAGCGGCATCTCACGGCGGAACAGGTGTTCATGGAGATGAAAAAGGAGCATCCCAGCATCGCCATTGGCACCGTGTATAAGCATCTGAACACCTTGACGGAGGAGGGTCTGCTGCGCCGCATCACCGAGTCGGGTTCGCCGGACCGGTACGACCGAACGGAACGGCACGATCACTTGATTTGCAGCCGGTGCGGGAAAATCGCGGACGTTCACCTGCCGGATATACAGAGCCGGATCGAGTACGCGCTGGGATGCGATATCCTCTCGTATGATCTTAAAATCCGGTATATCTGTCCCGATTGCAGGGAACAGGAAGAAAACAACGCTGAAGGAGGCACCCAATGAACGCAAACGTATCGAAGCTGCTCAACGAGCAGATCAACAAGGAGTTCTACTCCGCCTATCTGTATCTGGATTTTGCAAATTACTACGCCTCCGTGGGCTTAGACGGCTTTGAGAACTGGTATCGGGTGCAGGCGCAGGAGGAACGGGATCACGCCATGCTGTTCTATCAGTATTTGCAGAACAACGGCGAGGGCGTCACCTTTGAGGCCATCGCAAAGCCGGAGTGGGAACGAGACGATCACATGACCCCTCTGAAAAAGGCGCTGGCGCATGAGAGGCTCGTCACCGCCGGCATCGATGCCATCTACGCCGCCGCATACGATGTCAGGGACTTCCGCACCATGCAGATGCTGGACTGGTTCATTAAGGAACAGGGCGAGGAAGAGAAGAATGCCGCCGACCTTATCACCAAGATGGAGCTGTTCGGCGGAGACAGCAAGGGGCTGTATATGCTCAACGGCGAGCTGAAGGCACGGGTCTACACCGCACCCTCCATGACAATGGAATGACGCCGTCCCCCGATTCGGCAATCAAACCAATCAAACCAATCAAACCAATTAAAACGAAAAGGAGATTAAACCATGTCACTTATTAACAAAGAGATCAGCGATTTTTCCGCACAGGCATATCAGAACGGAGAGTTTCGGACCGTGACCAAGCAGGATGTGCTGGGCAAATGGAGCCTGTTCTTCTTCTACCCCGCAGACTTTACCTTTGTCTGCCCCACCGAGCTTGAGGATTTGCAGAACAAATACGCTGAGTTTAAGGCGGCCGGCTGCGATGTTTATTCCGTATCCACCGACACACATTTCGTGCATAAGGCGTGGCATGACCACTCTGAGCGCATCAGCAAGATCACTTATCCCATGCTGGCCGACCCTACACATGCGCTGAGCCGCGACTTTGAGGTGTATATCGAGGAAAACGGCCTTGCAGAGCGCGGAAGCTTCATTGTGAACCCGGAGGGCAAGATCGTAGTATACGAAGTCAACGCAGGAAATGTAGGCCGCAATGCCGACGAGCTTCTCCGCAGGCTTCAGGCCAGCCAGTTTGTGGCGGAGCACGGCGACCAGGTCTGCCCCGCCAAGTGGCAGCCCGGAGCCGAGACCCTCAAGCCCAGCCTTGACCTTGTGGGGATGCTGTAATGGAGATGGAACAGCTCTATGATGTGATCGTGATAGGTGGAGGGCCGGCCGGGCTTACGGCGGCCCTTTATCTTGCCAGGGCACGCTATCGCGTGTTGGTGGTAGAGAAGGAGCATTTCGGCGGCCAGATCACTATCACGAATGAGATCGTGAACTATCCCGGCGTAGCAAAAACCAGCGGCAGAGAATTGACGGACACAATGCGGCAGCAGGCAGAGGGCTTCGGTGCAGAGTTCCTGCTGGCCGAGGTCACGGCTTTTGAACTGGACGGAGACGTCAAGACCGTGAAGACCGGGCGCGGAGAATACCGCTGCTTTGGCGTGCTTCTGGCCACGGGCGCCCATCCGCGTATGATAGGCTTTCCCGGCGAGGCGGAGTTCCGTGGACGGGGCGTAGCCTACTGCGCCACCTGCGACGGCGAGTTTTTTACCGGCAAGGAGGTTTTTGTCATAGGCGGCGGCTTTGCCGCGGCGGAGGAGAGCGTTTTCCTGACACGCTACGCAAAGCACGTCACCATACTGATTCGCGAGGAGGACTTCACCTGCGCCGAGGCTGTGTCGCGCGCCGCTAAAGAGCATCCGAAGATCACTGTTCTCTCCCATACCGCAGTGGTGGAGGCCACGGGCGATACGGCTCTGCGGAGCCTGCGATACAGAGATTTGAGAACCGGAGAGGAAACGGTTTTCGCACCGCATGGGGATACCTTCGGCGTGTTTGTGTTTGCAGGCTACGAGCCGGAAACGGCCTTGATCCGGGACAAGATTGAGACTGACCCGAGAGGCTATATCGTTACGGACGGCTCGCAGCGGACGAGCCTTGAGGGCGTATACGCCGCGGGCGACGTGTGCGTGAAGGAGCTGCGGCAGGTGGTCACCGCCGTGGGCGATGGTGCAAAGGCTGCGACTGCGCTGGAAAAGTATGCCGCAGCCATGCAGGAAAAAACTGGTCTTCGCCCCCGAAAGCCTGAGATAAAAGAAATGAAGGCGGCATCCGGCGGCGAGGCTCAGCCCGAGGGAATATTCCCGCAGCAGGTAATGCAGCAGCTTGAGGCAGTATTTGAAAGAATGCAGGAGCCCCTGATACTGGAGCTTTGCCTTGATGAGAAGGCTGTTTCAGAGGAACTCCGCTCCTATATGGAGGAGCTTGCACGACTCACACCCAAACTCACAGTAAGAAAATCTACCGAAGGCGCTGAGCATATGCCGCTGGTGCGTGTGCTGCGCTCTGACGGCAGCGACTCCGGTCTCGCTTTCCACGGGGTACCGGGCGGACACGAATTTACTTCTTTTATCATGGGGCTTTACAACGTGGCCGGACCGGGACAGGCTCTTGACGGGGAAACTATGGGCCGAATAAAGGCTCTTGATGCACCTACAGATATGCAGATATTCGTTTCGCTGTCCTGCACCATGTGCCCGGAGCTGGTGATCGCAGCCCAGCACATAGCCGCCCTCAACCCTAATGTCAGGGCAGAGGCATACGATCTGAATCACTTCCCCGCCTTGAAGGAAACGTATAATGTCATGAGCGTACCCTGTCTCGTGCTGAACGGCGAAAAGATACTGTTCGGGAAAAAGAGCATAAGCCAGCTGCTGGACACGCTGGAACAGCAAGAGCAAAAGAGCCGCACATCGGATCGGCCCGAGGGATGATGGCCGGAAGCAGTACATATCAGTTACTTGAGTAACCGCTGCCGGCCCCTGCGCTGACAACGGCGTTGTGATAACCGGGGTTGATATGCGACTGAAGCAAAGGCAGACTGCACAGGCGGCCTGCCTTTTCTTCCGCCAAGCGGTTAGAGATAGCTAACTGAAATACAGAGCAGAAAGGAACTCAGAGCTTGAACAAGGAAAAGGAGATCGAAACCGTTACCCTCATGGTGCGCCGGTATTGTTGTGGCGTGCATGGGACAAGGGGCGAGGCACTTTGCCCGGCGTGTGCCGCCCTGCTGGAATACGCCAGGCAGCGGCGGGACGGATGCCCGCATGGGGAGATAGACAGCCGTGAGTGAACAAAAAAGTTTCTGGGACAGAAATGCCGGTTGTTACGACCGCTTTATGCGAAAGGATCGGGCGGCGTATGAGGAGATGTATAAGCTGATCCGGCCGGTCGTGAAAGCCAAGACGGTACTGGAGCTTGCCACCGGTACGGGACTGATCGCAAAGCACATTGTGAATGCGGCGGCGCACATCGAGGCGACGGATGCCTCTGCGGAGATGATTGCAGAGGCCAAGCGGGACGACTGCTCGGCGAAGCTGCACTTTTCCGTGCAGGATATGTTTTGCCTGCCCTACGCGGATAAGTCCTTTGATGTAGTGATCGTGTCCAACGCGCTGCACATCGTGCCGCAGCCGGAGAAAGCCCTTGCCGAGATCCATCGGGTACTGAAAGAGGACGGCGTGCTCATCGCGCCTACCTTCACCCACGCGGGGAACTCGTTTTCCGGCAAGGTCAAAGCCTTTTCATGAAGCTGGCGGGCTTTCCCCTCCACAGCAGGTGGACGAGCGAGGGATACCTGCGTTTCCTGCGGCAAAACGGTTGGTCCGTGCGGAAAAGCGTTGTTCTGAAAGCCTCGTTCCTGCTGACCTATGCGGAATGTGTGAAATCGGAGGGGCAGGATGTTATTTTTTGAGAACACCCGCAAGCCTGTGGGGCTTGGCGGGAAGCTCATGGTCGCCATGATGAATGTCGGGCACAGTGCCGTGGCCCGGTGGGGGCTGAATGCAGCGCCGTTCTGCAAGGCAGTGTGGCGGATATGATCTTCGCAGACGACTGGTTCGATGCGGTCACAGCCTTTGAGACCCTCTATTTCTGGCCCGATCTTCCGCAGGCTGCGGTTCGTGGACTGCAACAAGCCGTTCTGGAGAAAACGGATGGACCAGGCATTTGTGCGGGCGAAAGGCGGCTGCGACAAATGGCACGATTACGAGATGACGATTGCGCCTTACGAAAACGGCAAGCGCGCTTGTCCTGTCCCTTGGCATCGCCATTCAGAATTTTCCCGAGGGGGCGATCAGCTCCATGCCGCTCCGGGCGGAGGGCGAGAGCAAGGGCAGGGCGTTTCTCGGCGGCGTGCTCTCCGGCGTGGTGGAGCCCATCGGCGCGGTGCTGACGATTCTTGCGGCGCTGCCGTATTTTCTGAGCTTCGCAGCGGGCGCCATGCTCTATAAGGCATTGGCGGAGTGAGAAATGATGCCCGCCGCTGACGATAACTTTAGCGACAGCTTGCGCGGTTTGCGTTTGCCAAACAGCCTATCCGAAAAGGCAGGGACACCACTTGCGGGGTTCCTGCCTTGCGCTGCATGGCGATGCTTGGAGTATTGAAAAGAATATGCGCAGGCATCCAGGACAGGCGGACAGAGAGTCTCTGCATTGAACTGGGCAAACAGAAAAATCACGAACCTCATTGACAAACTCGATCTGCTCGGTTATAATATACCAGTAGTATATACTACCGGTATATCGGGAGGCATCAATGGAACGTACAGAGACTCAAATGAAGATCCTCGAAGTGGGGAAAAAAGAATTCCTGGAAAAAGGATTCAAGGACGCATCTCTGAATAAAATCGTCGCAGAGGCTGGCTTCACGAAAGGCGCCTTCTACGGCTATTACCCGGATAAGGCTGCGCTTTTTGAAGATCTTGTGGGCGAGGCGGCAAAGGGACTGTTGGAGCAGTTCAAAGCCGCACAGGCCGCCCATTTCGATCTTGTCTCCGAGGAAAAGACGAAGGACAGCCTGAAGCTGTCCACTGAGTATTTGCGCGTCTTTGTGGAATATATGTACGCCCATTTTGATGCCTTCAAGCTGATCCTCTGCCGGGCGGAAGGTACGCGCTATGCAAATTTTTTGGAGGAGCTTGTGGAACTGGAGGTAGAGTGCTCAGAGGAATACTACGCACTTCTCCGCAAAAGAGGAAAGCTCTCCGGGAAAATGACAAAGCAGCTTCACCACATGATCACCAGCGCCTATTTTACGGCGGTATGTGAGACGATTGCCCATGATATGCCCAAAGATGAAGCGATGCGGTATATTGAGGAGCTTGCAAAGTTTTTCAACTCTGGCTGGAAAGGCTTGCTTCGGCTGGAATAATGCACGATCACACAAGCACTTTAATTTTTTGCACGCGAGTTAGCATATTCTAACCAAACGATATAAAATTGGAGGTCGTTTATTATGCTTAAAACAGATTCGAAGAAGCTGGAAACAAGGGACTTTATATCAGTGGGCATCTTTTCGCTCATCTATGCTGTGGTGGCGTTTGTGATTGGCGGTGCTGCGCAGATGACGCCGGTCACTTTCCCGTTTATGCCAATGATCGTGGCGCTCTTTACGGGGACAGTTTTCATGCTCTATGTGGCAAAAATACCGAAGAAGGGAGCTCTCTCCATTCTCGGTGTAATCGCGGCGATCTTGCTGTTTGTTACAGGAATGTTCTGGATGATGTCCGTATTCTTCCTGGGCTTCGGCTTGATCGCGGATCTTATCTGCGCTTCCGCTGATTTCAGATCCTTTAAGAAAAACCTGCTTGCCTACTGCGTCATGGCGCTTGCGCCGATGGGGGCATACATTCCAATGGTTGTCATGCCCGCACAGTTTGATGCTTTTATGAAGAATAAAGGTGACTTCTCCTCCTTTGAAGGAGTGATTCATTCGATTGGGGCTGCCTGGTGGGCGATCCCCGCAATGATTATCGGGACGATCGTCTGCGCGATCATCGGCGGACTGATTGGAAAGAAGCTTATGAAAAAACACTTTGAAAAAGCAGGGGTTGTATAAATGAGACTCGACCCACGGACGAAGCTTCTGATTCTCGCGGTCACAAGCATTTCCGTTTTTATGAATAAAAGCATCGCGGTGGAGTGTGTGCTTGCGGGGAGTCCGCTTGTGCTTCTGAGCACTTCCGGCGATCTGAAAAGAACGCTGAAATACGCAGCTTTTTTTCTCACTCTTCTGCTGATCCAGCTTTTTATCGTACCGAGGCTGCCCGTGACTTTCGGCGGGATCGTCTATATGTTTGCAGTGTATATCCGCAAGCTTCTTCCCTGTTTTATGCTGGGCAGCTTTCTGATTGCAACGACAAGCGTAAGTGAATTTCTTGCGGCGATCACAAAGCTCCGATTGTCGAAGGGGCTCACGATCGCTCTTGCTGTTACGCTCCGTTATTTCCCGACCATGAGAGAGGAGTGGGCCTCCATACGGGATGCCATGGCGCTGCGAGGGATATCAGCGTCCGCGGCCGGGCTGATCAGCCATCCTGTACAGACGATGGAGCATGTCTATGTTCCCCTGCTTGTTTCCGCTTCCAGAATTTCGGACGAGATTACGCAGGCAGCGATTACAAGAGGCATTGAGCACACAGGTGAAAGAAGCTGTATAGAGGAAATTGCGTTTTCGTTTGCTGATTTGCTGGTGGTAATTGCTTACGCTGCGCTCGCTGCCGGCATGGTATACGCGGGCATGAAAGGGGTGTTTTGATTATGATATCGTTTCAAAATGTCTCTTTTACATACGCTGAAAGCGGGAACGGCGGAGTCCTTGATTTGAACCTTATTGTTCGGTCCGGCGAATGCGTGCTGCTTTGCGGACCATCCGGATGTGGAAAAACAACCGTTACACGGCTCGCAAACGGATTGATTCCCCATTTCTTCCACGGCAATCTTTCGGGGCAGGTGAAGGTAAACGGTATGGATACCCGGGAGACAGAGATTGCTGCGCTATCGGATGCGGTAGGGACGGTTTTTCAGAATCCTCGAACGCAGTTTTTCAATACGGATACGGACAGCGAGATCGTGTTTGGGCTTGAAAATCGGGGCATTCCGCGAGAGGCTCTGCGCTCCCGATTGGATGAACTTACGGAGGAGCTGCATCTTAGCGGGCTCCGGGGTCGGAATATCTTTGAACTGTCCGGCGGCGAGAAGCAGAAGATCGCGTTTTCCAGCGTGTATGCTTCGGCTCCCGATGTCCTTGTGTTTGACGAGCCATCATCGAATCTCGACATGAAGGCCATCGGAGAATTGGCTGATTTGCTCCAACGGGCGAAAATATCAGGAAAGACCATTCTGATCGCAGAGCACCGCATCTGGTATCTGATGGACATTGTGGATCGCGTCGTTTATATGCAGGATGGCCGGATTGCGTCGGACATGGAGGCTTCAGCGTTCAAGGCGCTGCCTGAAGCAGATATTCGCAGAATGGGACTGCGTGTCAGAGATCTGTCGGTATCCGAATCGGGCGGTGTGAAAACAATCGCTGCCGATGGATTGCTTTCCGCTCAGAAAATCAGCGTCCGTCTCGGCGGCCGGTATGTATTGAATGATATCTCTTTTCAGGCAAGCCGCGGAGAAATCATCGCCATTGCGGGCGCCAACGGCGCCGGGAAATCGACCCTCGCCAGAATGCTCTGCGGATTGCAAAAGAACGGCTCCGGTACTGTTTTGTGGGCTGGAAAACCGATGAGCCGGCGGTTGAGACGGAAAAAGGCATACATGGTCATGCAGGATGTGGGGCATCAGCTCTTTACCGACAGCGTGGCGGCGGAATGCACGCTTGGCATAAAAGCCCCGAACAAAGACGAGATCGACCGCGCATTAGAAAAGGTGGATCTGCTGGCGTATAAGGAACGGCATCCCTTGTCTCTTTCCGGCGGGCAGATGCAGCGCCTTGCGGTCGTGGTGAGCGATATCTGCGGCAAGGAGCTGCTGGTGTTCGATGAGCCTACCAGCGGACTGGATCTGAAAAGCATGGAAGAGGTCGGCACCTTGACACGAAGCCTTGCGACGCAAGGCAAGGTGCTTTTGATCATCACACATGATATTGAGTTTATGATGCGGATTTGCACAAGAATACTGTTCATCCGGGACGGAGAAATCGCGGAGGACCTTTCCGGTGGGCAGAAAGAAAAGATTGTAAGACTTTTGCGAGGTGAGGAATGATGACGGGAAAAGAAAACTCGGCGATGACGATTCTGATGGATTTTGCGAAGCCGTGCAAAGGGAAACTGATCGGCTCCGTTGTACTTGCGGTTTTGGGGGCGCTTTGCGGCATGATCCCCTATATCGCGGTGTCCCGCGGGATCATTATGATCTGCCACGAAGACTATGATTTCAGCAAGTTGGCGTTTCTGGCATTGATTGCGTTTGCGGGCTATCTCGGGCAGGTGTGGTTCGGAACGTTTTCTACAATGAAAAGCCATGAGTCTGCCTTTATCATTCTGCGGAATATCCGCATGGCGATAACAGAGAAGCTCTCCCGTGTCCCCATGGGAACGATCCTTGATACGCCGTCCGGGAAATTCAAAACGATCATCGTGGATACCGTGGAAAAGCTGGAGCTTCCGCTGGCGCATATGGTACCGGAGCTCACTGCCAACATCCTGATCCCAATTCTAATGCTCGTTTACCTCTTCAGCCTTGATTGGAGACTCGCGCTGATCTCTCTTGTGACGATTCCGGTGGGTGCCTTCTGCTATATGGGAATGATGAAGGATTACGAGAAGAGATATGCCAGAGTACTTGCCGCAGGGAAAAACATGGATGCCGCAACGGTGGAATACATCGGCGGCATCGAAGTGGTGAAGACGTTCAATCAGGGTGAACGCTCATATAAAAAATACGCCGACGCCGTGGCGGAAAACGAGACAGCCAAAGTGACCTGGTTCAAGCAGACCAGCGGCTACTATGTGATGGGGCTTTCCATCCTGACGGCAACGCTTGTGGGCGTGCTGCCCTTGGGGAGCTGGCTCTTTATAAACGGAAGGGTCGAAGCGGGTACGCTGATCACCTGCATCATCCTCGCCCTTGGACTCGTAAAACCACTGATTCAGGCATTGCAGTACACCGACAGCCTGGCCATGGTGGATTCCGCCGTAAAAGAGGTAGGGGATCTTCTGGATGAGCCGGAGCTTGTGCGGCCGACCGAGAGAGCTGTCCTTGCGGATGCCGACGTATCCTTCGATCATGTTACCTTCCAGTACAAAGAGACGGAGGTTTTGCATGGGATTTCCTTTGACTGCGCAAAAAACGGTATGACGGCCATTGTGGGTCCCTCCGGCTCCGGTAAATCTACCATTGCGCGGCTCATCGCCTCCTTCTGGGAGGCGGAGAGCGGCTGCGTCCGTATTGGCGGCGTGGACGTGCGGAACATTCCTCTCCCTCAGATAATGGAGCTTGTCTCATATGTGTCACAGGATAACTTCCTGTTCCATCTGTCTATCCGGGAAAACATTCGGATTGGAAAACCGGAGGCCACAGACGCAGAGATCGAGGCAGCGGCAAAAAAGCGAGCTGTCACGATTTCATCGCCGCTCTGCCGGAGGGCTATGATACGCTGGCGGGCGATGCAGGAAGCCACCTCTCCGGCGGAGAAAGGCAGCGTATCGCCATTGCAAGGGCGATCCTGAAGAACAGCCCGATCGTGGTGCTGGATGAAGCCACGGCATTTACCGACCCTGAAAATGAGGCCGTTATTCAAGCATCCATCGCAGGGCTTGTAGCAGGAAAAACTTTGATCGTCATTGCGCATCGGCTGTCTACCATTACAAAAGCAGACAAGATCCTTGTCGTGGAGAAAGGAAATGTCGCTGCGGAAGGAACCCATGAGGAGCTTCTTGAAACAAGCGATCTATACAAGGAATTGTGGAAAGCCCATATGCAGGGCAGAGATACCGCAGAGGAGGTGGCGGGATGATAAGGCTGTTTCAAAGACTTTTGTTATTCTCGGGCTTACAGAAGAAGCGTCTTATCCGCTCTTTTCTTGCATACCTTGTCAGCTCATTCTTTGAGATGATCCCGATCATGGCCATTCTAACGGTGCTCACAGGAATCCTGAAGCAGCTTTCCGGCGATGTTATGCCTGAAAGCACGATCTGGATCTCGCTTGGCATCATGATCGTTTCCATTGCAGGGCGAATCGTGTTTGTCGATCTTTCTGCCAATGCCAGAACTCTTGGCAGCTTCGCGTTCGGGTCGGAAAAGCGCATGGAGATCGGCGAACGCCTGAAAAGGGCGCCTATGGGCTATTTCAATGAAAACAGACTCGGGGATATCACTGCGGCGGTGACGACCACACTTGGCGATCTGGAGCAGCAGTCCGTTACCATTATGGAAAATGTGGCGGGCGGGTTTATCCACGCCATCGTGATCGGCGTTTGGCTTATGATCTATGAGTGGCGGATCGGGCTGATCTCCTTGGCCGGACTTGCTGTGGCGCTCCTTGTTTATTCGCTTATCGGCAAGGTCGGCAGGAAACACGCGCCCCGCCGTCAGGCAGCCCAGGCTGGCCTGGTCACTGCCGTTTTGGAATATGTGCAGGGCATGGGCGTAGTCAAGGCGTTTGGGCTGGCGGAGCGCACCGGAAAAGCAGTTGACACCGCAATCGAGGAAAGCAAAGAGGCAAATATCGCGCTTGAAAAGGCGTTTTCCAAAATGACGGCGCTCTATCAGACGGTGTTCAAGCTCGCACGGGCGGCTATTCTGGTTTTTGCGCCCTATCTTTTGGCAGGAGGAAGCATCACGCCGGAGAAGTGCCTGCTGCTTCTCGTGTCCAGCTTCATGATCTATGCCGCCGTGGAGGTGGCGGGCAGTATGTCCTCCGTTGCCCGCGCGGTGGAGGCCTCCCTGGACCGGCTGGATAACATCATGGACATTCCATCCCTGGACGAAAACGGGGCTGATCTTGTGCCGGAAAATTTCAATATCGAAGTGAAGAATATGTCCTTTGGATACGGGGAAAAGGAGGTATTACATCAAATCAGCTTAAGCGTACCCCAGGGAAGCTCCTGCGCCATCGTTGGTCCCTCCGGCGCCGGAAAAACCACGCTGGTCGGTCTGATCGCCCGTTTCTGGGATGTGAAGGAAGGACAGATCACGCTCGGCGGCCGGGATGTGCGGGAATATACCAGCGGCAGCCTTCTCAAGAATTTCGCCATCGTGTTTCAGAATGTGTATCTCTTTGAGGACACCGTCGAGAACAATATCCGGTTTGGCAGACCGGACGCAAGCGAGGATGAAATCATAGCAGTCGCAAAGAAAGCCTGCTGCCATGACTTTATCATGGCGCTGCCCGACGGTTATCAGACAACGATCGGCGAAGGAGGCTCCAGCCTCTCCGGCGGAGAAAAGCAGCGAATCTCCATTGCAAGGGCAATTCTGAAGGACGCACCCATCGTCATTTTGGATGAAGCTACAGCCAGCGTGGATCCCGAAAACGAGCAGGAGCTGCAAAAGGCCATCCGGGAGCTGACAAAAGGCAAAACGATCCTGATGATCGCCCACCGTCTGTCCACCGTGCGCACGGCAGATCAAATCATCGTGCTGGAGAACGGCAGGATCGTTCAACGCGGAAACCATGAGGAGCTGATGCGCGAAGACGGCCTGTACAGGCGCTTTGTGGGAATGCGCAGCCGGGCGATCGGCTGGACGCTGAAAGGCGGGAAAGCACATGGATAGAAGGTTAGACAAAAGATACTTGACCGGAGCGGTATCTGCAATGGAAAAACAGTATGGCGTGGAGAAGACAGAGGCGATCATAGAAGATGCATGGAGACGTTATGCGGAAATCGTAGACGAAAACGCCGACGAGCCGAAAAAGATGTATATGCATACGAGGAAACGCATCTATCCTGCCATCGCCGCCTTTGACGCCATGACGGGAAATGGGATCTCCCGTGAGGAAGCGGCGGCTTTTCTGAATAGATATTATGAAAAGCGGGCAGCGGGCGTTGGTGCAAAAATCCGAGGGGCAATGAAGATACCGGGTCTGTATAAGCTGGTGCCGAGGTTCTTTGCCAAAATGACAAAAAGCTCCTTTGGAGAGGACTGCGGTTTTCGGGCTGATTGGATACGAACAGAGCAGGAGGAAATGTGCTTCGACATGCTGGCCTGCCCCTATCAGGACACCTGTGTGAAATACGGCTGCCCGGAGATCGTGGCCGGCTTTTGCCGCGCGGATGACGAGGCCTACGGGCATATGCATCCAAAGCTCAAATGGGGACGGACAAAGACGCTCGGACAGGGCGGAGACCGCTGTGATTTTAGACTGACGATAGAGTCATGATCCCATGGAAAGACGGATGAGGTACAAGACTTTCCAATGCTTTCTTGCGGCGTTGACTATGATTGCGTTCCTCGCTCCTGCTGCATATGCATCCGGTACACCGGACGTATATGAGGCAGGCGTAAACGCTGTTTCCGAAAAATATATTGGCAAAACGGTTCCAGGCGCCTGTGTCGTGATTTCGGAATTGCAGCGGCCATCTGCGGGTTTTTCACGGGGATCCGCCATGCCGTAAAGAGAAAAACCAGAGCATCGGTCCTTACGATTGTTTTATTTGCATTGCAAATTATAGCTGCGTGGATGCTCGGATTCTTAACAGTAGTATAAATTAACAGAAAACGGAGGAATGGATTTATGGACAAAAAGAAAAAGTGGACGGTCAAGGATGTTATTACAACGGTATTGCTCTCCGCAGTGCTGATCGTGATCCAGCTCGTCGTCAATATGGTCTGCATGGCCAACGACTTTGTCAGCATGGTGCTGTCGGTGGGGATCACCATGTTCCTCTGCGCGCCGGTCTATATGCTCATGGTCAGCCGGATCGGCAAGCGGTTTGTGACGCTGATCTATATGACGATCCTCGGCGTGATTTTCCTGCTGATGGGAAACTGGTTCTTGCTTCCTTATTATGTTCTCGTGGGGCTCCTCTGCGAGGCGATTCTCTGGAAGGAAGGCTCCTGCCAAAAACCGAAACGGCTGACCGCCGCCTGGACGGTGGCGAGCCTTTTATACAACGGGGTCAATCTGCTGCCCATCTGGTTCTTCTGGGACACCTACTACGATTTTGCGCTGGCAAGCGGCATGGAGCAGAGCTACATCGATTCCTATGTGCGTTACTACACCTCTCCCGGCTGGCTGACCTTTATTCTGCTGTTCACGACGCTGATGGGCTTTTTAGGCTGCATGGTGGGCAGTCGGCTGATCCGCAGGCATTTTCAGAAGGCCGGCGTCCTATGAGAGCGGACGCATCCTTTGCGGTGCCGGTCAAGCTGTGGGCGCTGCTGTGCGTCTTTGCCGGAGTGACCATCGGCGGGAATGTGCTGCTCACCTGCATCCTGACCGGCGGCGCGCTTCTTTATCTCGTCTTACAGCGGAACTTCCGTCTTGCCGCGTCCTATGGCTGCTTTTATCTGCTGCTGGCGCTGCTGCTCTACGGCATCCGCTTCCACGGGCTGCGCATGCCGGTCTTTTCGGAGTTTTATGTTCTGATGTTCTGGAATCTGTCACCGATCTTTCTGGTGTCATGGGATCTGATCACCACGCCGCCGGGGATGCTCTCCGCGTTTTTATCCCGCCTCCGTATGCCTACCCCGTTCATTCTCGGGCTTCTTGTGGTCTTTCGCTTCTTTCCCACCATGCGGACGGAGCTGAAGGGCGTAGGCAGGTCCATGAAAAACCGGGGGCTGACCGCGGCGGGACAGCTGCTCGCACATCCCGTGCAGAGCATGGAGTATGTGCTGGTTCCGTTTCTTCTTCGGGTATTGCAGCTTGCGGATCAGCTTTCCGTTTCCGCCGTTGCAAGAGGCGCGGAGCGTCCGGGCGTGCGCGGCAGCTATTATGAGAAAAGGATCGGGGCGCGGGATCACATCGCGGCAGCCGCATGTGCGATAGTCACGGCTTCCTATTTGGTTTTGGAAAGGAGCATGGCATGATCGAGCTTACACGCGCTTCCTTTCAATACGAAAACTCGGACAGAGGCGTGCGGGACATTTCCCTTTCGGTAAAAAGCGGCGAATGCGTCGTGCTGACGGGGCTTTCCGGCTGCGGCAAGACCACCGTGACAAGGCTTGTCAACGGGCTTGCGCCGTCCTATTATCCCGGAGCCTTCAGCGGAAGTGTGAGGATAGACGGCAAGGACATATCAAGGCTTTCCACATGGGAGATCGGGCGTTTGGTGGGAAGCGTTTTTCAGGACCCCAAAAGCCAGTTCTTTTCCTCCGAGCTTGCCGGAGAGGTGGCCTTTCCCTGCGAGAATTACGGCCTGTCCACCCGGGAGATACGGGAGAGGACGGACGCCGCCATAGAGGCATTGAAGCTGTCCCGTTTGAGGGACAGGGCAGTTGACGTCCTCTCAAGCGGAGAAAAGCAGCGGGCGGCCATTGCGTCCGTATATGCCATGAAGCCAAAGGTCTTTGTGTGCGACGAGCCGACGGCCAACCTCGACGCCGCCGGGACGCGGCAGCTTGCGCAGACCCTTCGGCAGCTCAAGGAGCAGGGCTTTACCCTGCTCCTCGCGGAGCATCGGATCGACTGGCTGATGGGGATCGCAGACCGCTTTTTATATCTGCGGGATGGCAGAATAGCGGCCGAGTATACACCGGAGGATCTGCTCCTCCTGCCAAAAGCGGACATCTTAGGGATGGGCCTGCGTTCTCCGCACGAGGGAAAGTGCTCTCCCGCTCCCTCCGTATTGGACGAGAGCCCTGCCGTCTTGAAGACAGCAGGGCTCTCGAAAAGAATATGCAGAGAAGTCATTTTCGATGATGTTTCCCTCTCCTTTCCGAAAGGCAGGGTGACCGCCATAACGGGGCAGAACGGCGCGGGGAAAACTACCCTTGCGCAGATCCTCTGCGGGCTGGCAAGGCAGACAAGGGGACATATCCTGATAGATGGGAAAAAAGCAAGAGCGGCAGTCCGGCGCAGGGAGATCTATTACTGCGGCAATGACACGTCAACGCAGTTTTTTGCGGCGAGCGTGGCGGAGGAGCTGCTGCTGAATACCAGATCGACAGAAGAAAGCAAGAGCTGTGCAAGGAACCTGCTCGAAGAGCTTGGGCTTTACGAGTATAGGGACGCGCACCCGTCCACCCTGTCCGGCGGGCAGAAGCAGCGCCTTGCCATCGCCTGCGCCGTCTTTTCCGGCCGCGGGATACTGATCCTTGACGAGCCCACCAGCGGTCTTGACGGGCAGAATATGCGCCTGATCGCGGAAAGGCTGAAAAGCGAAGCGCGGAACGGCAGAACCATTCTCGTGATCACCCACGACAGGGAACTGATCGAGAGCTGCTGCGATAACATTGTGGAGGTTGAAAAACGATCATCATGAAACCGCCAAGGGGCGCTATGGGATATCCGCGCCGGAGGAATCGTTTTCCGCTCCTGCCGGCAGCTCCACCGCGATGGTCGTGCCCTTGTCCGAGCTTTCCTCCACCCAAACGGAGCCGCCGTGGAGGTTGGCGATCTCCCACACCAGAGAAAGTCCCAGTCCCGCGCCGCCGTACTCGCGGCTGCGGGATTTGTCTACCCGGAAGAAGGGATGAAAAATGCTCCGCTGATATTCCTCCGGAATGCCGCAGCCGGTGTCGGAAACGCGAATGATGCACTTTTCCTGCCCCTGTGCAAGCTCGACCCGCACTGAGCCGCCGGGACGGTTATATTTGACGGCGTTCTCCGTCAGGTTAAAGAGCAGACGGTAGATCAGCGCGTCGCTGCCGGTCAGGGCGGCGTCGCCCTCCGCTTCCAGCGAGATGCTTCGCTTCTCCGCCAGCGGCGCGAGATCCGTGAAGATCTCCTCGACCATGGGGGCGAGCTGGAGCTGCTCGTTCCGCGCCACCTGCTGCAGATTGCTCATCTCCAGCAGCGTCTTGGTCATCTGTGTCAGCCGCTCCGTCTGCTCACGCAGAAGCGTGAGGAACTCCACCGTCTCCGGCCGCACATCGGGATGCTCCGCGGAAAACAGCTCCAACTGCGCCTGCATCAGAGCCAGCGGCGTGCGCAGCTCGTGGGCGGCGTTGCCGGTGAACTGCCGCTGGGCGGCAAAGGCGTTATTCAGCCGCTCCAGCATCTGGTTGAACGAGCGGCTCAGCTGCCGGAACTCCGGAAGCACATCTTCATCGATCCTCATATCGGCAAGATTGTTCAGCTGTACCTGCTCCACTTGCGAGGCAAAGCTGCGCAGGGGCTTTAGGGCGCGTCCGCTGACAAAATAGGCGAGGAAACCGCTGAGCAGCGTTACCGCCGCCGTGATGTACCAGTTGGTGGTGCGGAAGCGCCCCTGCACCCCATCGACGACGATAGTCAACTCCTCGCTGGGCGCCATGAGCTGCAGGTCAAAGCTCGCCGCTCCGCAATCATTCAGGATCACTGTGCCGCCGCCCTGTAAGCTGTCCGCAATGGTGTCCATATAGTACACACCGGAGAAGCACAGCAGCAGATTCATGGCCACGCAGGTGATGCCGATGAGCAGGACGGACATCAGCGTGATGCGCCACTGCAGGGAAAGCCGCTTCATACTTCCCCGCCTCCCATCAGATAACCCTCGCCGATGCGGTTGCGGATGGGGTCATAGCCCAGCACGGCGCGGAGCTTTTTGCGCAGGGCGGAGATGTGGACGCGGATGGAATTGCTGAAGCTGTCCACGCTGTTGTCCCAAACATGATCCATCAGCTCTTCCTGACTCACGGGCCGCCCCTGATGTACCATCAGGTATTCGAGAATCCCCGTTTCCTTGCGGGTCAGCGTCAGCGTCTGCCCGTTGACAGCGGCGGTGCGGGAGCGGGTGTCAAAGCTCAGGCCTCCGCAGCTCAGCAGCACATCCTGCTGGGTGAACTGCCGCAATGTCAGGCTGCGGATGCGGGCCTCCAGTTCGGCCAGGTGGAAGGGCTTTGCCAGATAGTCGTTCGCCCCGGCGTCCAGCCCCTGCACCTTGTCCTCCACCTCACAGCGGGCGGAGAGGATCAGCACCCGCGTCTCCCGGTCGGTCTGCCGCAGGGTGCGCAGCACCGTCATGCCGTCCTTTTTCGGCAGATTCAGATCCAGCAGCACCAGATCGTAGCGCTCCACGCCCAGAAGCGCCAGCGCCTTTTCCCCATCATAGCAGTAGTCCACGCTGTAGGCCAGCCGCCGCAGGCTGCGGACGATCGTCTCGCACAGGGCGCGTTCATCTTCAATTACTAAAAGGTGCATGAGAGCCCTCCTTTTTATTTCTCCGTTTTTATGTTGCTCTCATTATAGCAAGAATAGATAAGGTTTGCATTAAGTTTTCGTTCTTAACAGAGACTTTAACTCTCCCGCGCTATGATGGGGGCAGAAAATCGGAAAGGGTGATGAAAAATGAGCTGCGGGAAAAAGGCCGCGGCGCAGATCGCGCTGCTGATGGCCGGAGTCGCCATGCTGTGCTTCGGTGTATGGCGGGGCGAGGCGGCGACGGTGCTGAGCAAGGCCATCAAACTATGTCTGGAGTGTGTGGGCATTGGGTAAAAGGTTTTCAGGCGTTTCACAGACCATGTCCCGCTTCCGGGGCTGGATCCAGGCAGGGGCAACGCTGCTGACCAACCTGCACCTGCCGAACTTTCTCAAAGGCGGACTGTATCAGGGGGCGGGGAAGACTGTCTGCGTGCCGGGGCTGAACTGCTACTCCTGTCCGGCGGCCTCCGGAGCCTGTCCCATCGGGGCGTTTCAGGCGGTAGTGGGGTCTTCCAGGTTCAGCTTCTCCTATTATATCACAGGCTTTCTCATTCTGCTGGGCGTGCTGCTGGGGCGCTTTATCTGCGGCTTCCTCTGTCCCTTTGGCTGGTTTCAGGAGCTGCTGCATAAGCTCCCGACAAAGAAGCTCTCCACAAAGAAGCTCAAGCCCCTGACATACCTCAAGTACGCCGTCCTGCTGGTGATGGTTTTCCTGCTGCCGGCGTTCCTTGTGAACGATGTGGGCATGGGAGACCCGTTCTTCTGCAAATACCTCTGCCCCCAAGGCGTGCTGGAGGGAGCCATCCCGCTGTCCCTCGCCAATTCCGGCATCCGGGCGGCGCTGGGCAAGCTGTTTACATGGAAGTTCAGCATCCTGCTGGCGGTGATCGTGCTGAGCGTACTGTTCTACCGTCCCTTCTGCAAGTGGCTCTGCCCGCTTGGCGCATTCTATGCGCTGTTCAACCGGGTGTCCCTCTTCCAGATGAAGGTGGACAAGAGTAAGTGCGTCTCCTGTGGGAGATGTGCCAGAGCCTGCAAGATGGATGTGGATGTGACGAAAACGCCCAACCATACCGAGTGCATCCGCTGCGGAATGTGCATCCGCGCCTGTCCGACGAACGCCGTGTGCTTCCGTTACGGCTTCGGCAGCGGGAAAGAGAAGGAAAACGCAGCAACGCTGCGAGAAAACAACAAAGCTTAAGGAGAAACGAATATGAATGCAAAGAAGATTCTGGCTCTGCTGCTGGGCGCGATGATGCTGCTCTCCCTTGCAGCCTGCGGCGCAAAGGGCAGCGACAAGCAGGCGGATATGAGCGGAGGCGGTTCCGCCATGACCAGCGAGCCGAAAACCGACGAGGAGGCGCTCACCCTGCACAAGGAGCTGCTGGAGCAGGAGAACGCGATCCTGTCGGAAAATGCCGAGCTGTGGGAAAAGGTCTATATGGAGGCCGACAAAGGCATGGCAATGATCGAGGACGGGAAAAACTACGGCGATTTCCTGCTGGATACCGTCGAGGCCGCGAAAGAGCAGTTCACCGACAAGGAGTATGAGTGGCTGAAGGAGTCAACCACGAAGATCAGTAATATTGAAAACAAGCTGACCGAGTTGGAAAAGAAGTATCCCGAGATCATGCAGAAATCCATGGACGGCGCTATGAGTATGCCCGCGGTCGATAATATGAGTATGCCGTCCAATCAGAGCGGCGCGGACAAGATGGCCGAGCAGGGCAGCATGCAGAAGTTCCCCGCCTTTGAAGGCAAAGACCTGGATGGCAACACGGTGAAGAGCGAGGAGCTGTTCTCCGGCAACGCCGTCACCGTAGTGAATTTCTGGTTCACCACCTGCAATCCCTGCGTGGGAGAGCTTGCCGAGCTGGACGCGCTGAACAAGGAACTCGCGGAGAAGGGCGGCGCCCTCATCGGCGTCAACACCTTCACGCTGGACGGGGACAAGGCGGCGATCGCGGATGCAAAGGACGTGCTGATGAAGAAGGGCGCCACCTATCAGAATGTGTATTTTGACTCCGACAGTGAGGCGGGAAAGTTTACCACCAACATCTTTGCCTATCCCACCACCTATGTGGTTGACCGCAGCGGCAATATCGTGGGCGAGCCCATCGTCGGCGCTGTCACCGGCAAGGCGCAGGCCGAGGCGCTGCAAGCCCAAATCGACAAGGCGCTCGCCGCCGATATGGGCTGACGCGAGATAAAAAAGCGCCTGCTGTGCGCCGCTGCATTGCCCATGGCGCTCGAAGGGTCGGAGTGAGTTCTGATTCCCCTGAAAGGAGGAAACGCGATGTATCGAAGCGTATTGGCACTGCTTTTCGCCGCGGTGCTGCTGCTCAGCGGCTGCGCTGTCGGGCAGCAGACTGTGCCGAAGGAAAAGAGCGGACAGAAAACAAACATGGACGGAGCGGCTTTTGACCGGTCCGACGAGGAGATCACCTATATGGATACCAAAGACAATGTCATCTATCTGGCGGGCGGCTGCTTCTGGGGCATGGAACAGCTGATGCAGTCCATCCCCGGCGTTATCGACGCCGAGAGCGGCTACGCCAACGGCACCTGCGAGGAGGACGCCGACTACCAAACCGTCTGCGCGGGCAACACGGGCTTTCGGGAGACCGTGCGGGTGGAATACGACCCCGAGCAGGTGAGTCTTGACGCGCTGCTGCTGGCCTACTTCTATGTCATTGACCCCACGGTGCAAAACCGGCAGGGCAACGACCGCGGCAGCCAGTACCAGACCGGCGTCTACTACACCAACGAAAGCGCGAGAGAAACGGTGAAGCGCATCGCGGAGATCGAGCGCGGCCGCAGCGAGAAATTCTTCGTGGAGATCGGCCCGCTCAAGAACTACTATCCTGCCGAGGAATACCACCAGAACTACCTCGAAAAGAACCCGAACGGCTACTGCCACATTCCGCGCACGGAGATGGAGCTCTTTTCCCGGCTGCGCATCGACCCGGGTGACTATCAGAAGCCCGCGGCGGAGTCCATCCGGGACAAGCTGACGGCGGAGCAGTACCGCGTCACGCAGGAGAGCGGCACGGAACGCGCCTTCACGGGCGAGTTCTGGGACAAGTTTGAAAAGGGCATCTATGTGGATGTCGTGACCGGCGAGCCTCTCTTTTCCTCCACAGATAAGTACGGGAGCGGCTGCGGCTGGCCCGCCTTTACAAAGCCTATCGAGGGCCCCGCTGTGGTGGAAAAAGAGGATCTGAGTCACGGAATGCGCCGCACGGAGGTCAGAAGCCGCGCCGGAGACTCCCATCTCGGTCATGTGTTCACCGGCGATCCGGAGTCGCCCAACGGCGTGCGCTACTGCATCAACAGCGCGGCCCTGCGCTTCGTCCCCTATGAAAAAATGGAGGCCGAGGGCTACGGATACCTGCTGTACCTGTTTGAAAAATAGGACGCAAGGGGTCGGCAGTTCTCATGCAAGAAACTATCAGCACATCACAGCATATCGGACTGCCCGGTGGCAGTCCGATATGCTGTGAATGGAAGTTTCCGGCACTCTCAATGAGCCGATTTCAAAACGGAGAAGCAAAAGCAGGAGGGTACCGAAGATCCGGCTGACCCTGAGCAGAACACCGAGACCGAAAATAAGGATAAAAACAACGCCCCTGCGAAACAGGAAGAGCAGAAGCAGGATGCCAAAACAGAGAACGAGGCCCGGCTCACCATCGACGGCGCAGCTCATAACGAGCTGATCCACTAACTTACCTCGGCGGGGCATACCGCATCGCCCTGCTTCCTCCATATTGCAAAGCCCCCCGGCACGTCCGCATGGTGCCGGGGGGCCTTTTTGCGCAGCAAAAAGAAAACCGGGTGGTAAAAATGACCGAAAATATAAAAAACCACCTGAATCCCAAGGATCCAAGTGGTTTTTTCTCGATGGAGCTGCTATCCGGATTCGAACTGGAGACCTCATCCTTACCAAGGATGCGCTCTACCAACTGAGCTATAGCAGCAAATGGCGACCCGGATCGGGCTCGAACCGACGACCCCCAGCGTGACAGGCTGGTGCTCTAACCAACTGAGCTACCGGGCCATGATCGCTCAAGTGCATCGTTTCTGGCGGTTGACCGCCGGAACGTGTGTTATTATACCTGAGAAACGCGCGGTTGTCAAGCAGGAATTTCAGAAAATGTCAAAAAAGTTTTGGAAAGTCCGACATTCCGGGGAAAATACAAAACAAAACGCACAGAGTACTCTCTGTGCGCTTGTGGCAGGGGTAGTAAGTCTCGAACTCACGGCACGCGGTTTTGGAGACCGCTGCTCTACCAACTGAGCTATACCCCTACGGATATTCTAAGCATTCGCTGAATGCTTGATTATTATATAAGATTCTGTGCGGAATGTCAAGCATGAATTTCGCTTTTTTTGCAAAAAGCGGGAGACAGGGAAAGCTTTTTCGCAAAACGACGCCGAAAACAGGTGGAACTTCGGCTTTCCACCTTGAAGGAAAGCGGGAAATAGTGTATTATAAGGGGTATCAAACGTGTAATTCCGGGCTTGCTATGCCCTGACAGGGGGAACGCCACTATGGCAGATAAAAACTTTTTGACCGAGATCATTGACGCCGACCTCGCCGAAGGCAAGATCCGCGAGATCCATACCCGCTTCCCGCCGGAGCCCAACGGCTACCTGCACATCGGCAGCGCCAAGGCGATCTATATCAACTGGTCCATCGCAAACCAGTACGGCGGCAAGTTCAACCTCCGCCTCGACGACACCAACCCCGCCCGCGAAGGGGAGGAGTATGTCAACAGCATCATCGAGGACCTGCACTGGCTGGGTGCCGACCCCAACGGCGGCATCTTCTACGGCAGCGACTACTTCGACAAGTGCTACGAGTACGCCGAGAAGCTCATCCTCGAGGGCAAGGCATACGTCGATGACCTGACCCGCGACGAGATGCGCGAGTACCGCGGCAGCGACGCAGGCAAGCCCTCCCGTCCCTCTCCGTGGCGCGACCGCACCCCGGAAGAGAACCTCGACCTCTTCCGCCGGATGCGTGCAGGCGAGTTCAAGGAGGGCGAAAAGACCCTCCGCGCCAAGATCGACCTCGCCAGCCCCAACATGAATATGCGTGACCCGGCCATCTACCGCATCAAGTACGCCGAGCATCACCGTCAGGGCAATAAGTGGTGCATCTACCCGATGTACGACTTTGCCCACCCCATCCAGGACGCCATCGAGGGCATCACCCACAGCATGTGCAGCCTCGAGTTCGAGAACCACCGCCCGCTGTACAACTGGGTCATCGAGAACATCTTTGGCACCGAGTTCCCCAAGCAGCGCGAGTTCGCCCGCCTGAACATGACCAACACCGTCATGAGCAAGCGCTATCTGCGTGAGCTGGTGGAGATGGGCATCGTGGACGGCTGGGATGACCCCCGCATGCCCACCCTGTGCGGCCTGCGCCGCCGCGGCTACACCGCGTCTTCTATCTTCACCTTCGTGCGCGAGGCCGGCATCTCCAAGTCCGACAACCTCATTGATATGCGCCAGCTGGAAGCCTGCATCCGCAGCGAGCTGGACCTGACCGCACAGCGCCGCATCGCCGTGCTGGACCCCGTCAAGCTGGTGGTGGACAACTACCCCGCCGACAAGACCGAGTATTTCGACATCGCCAACAACCCCAACCGTGAAGCCCAACGACCCCACGACCCGCAAGGTCGCCTTCACCAAGGAGCTGTGGATCGAGAACGAGGACTTCGCCGAGGTGCCGCCTCCGAAGTTCAAGCGCCTGACCGTCGGCGGCGAAGTCCGTCTGATGGGCGGCTATCTCGTCAAGTGCGAGAGCGTCGAGAAGAACCCCGACGGCAGCATCGCTGTCATCCACTGCACCGCCGACCTCGAGACCGGCAACGGCAGCCCTGCCGATGGCCGCAAGGTCAAGGGTACCATTCATTGGGTGAGCGCCGCCCACGCCGTGGATGCCGAGGTGCGCCTGTACGACAAGCTCTTCACCGAGGCGAACATGAATGCCATCCCCGAGGGCAGCGACTACAAGGATTATCTGAACCCCGACAGCGTTGTCGTCCGCAAGGGCTGCAAGCTGGAAGAGGCTCTGGCCGACGCAAAGCCCGGCGATAAGTTCCAGTTCGTGCGCACCGGTTTCTTCACGCCCGACTCGAAGAACCCCGGCGTGTACAATCGTGTCGTGACCCTGCGCGACAGCTTCAAGCCCGCAAAGTAACGAGCGGACCCCAAACATCGCAAAAGGAGCACTTCACAGACCATGAAAAAACACATGACCCGCAATATTATCCTCATGCTGGTGCTGGACGTCATCCTCGGCATCGTGCTGGCCCTCTATATCGCCAACACCGGCACCGTGCCTGCTGCCGATAATGCCGACACCTACACCGACGGCACCTACACCGCCAGTGCGCAGGGTTATCTGAGCGAGGTGGGCGTCACCGTGACCATCACCGGCGGCAAGGTGACGAATGTTGTGATAGATGCTTCCGGCGAGACGCCGGAGCTGGGCGGCAAGGCGGCAGAGACGCTGTCGGCCTCCCTGCTGGCGGCTGGCTCGACCGTCGGGGTGGATGCTGTCTCCGGCAGCACCATGACCAGCGACGCGGTATTTGCGGCAATGAACGATTGCCTTGCACAGGCCGCACAGTGATGAAGTTTTGAACGGAGCTGCTGCACGGCGTGCCTGTGCGGCAGCTTTTTTGTGAGCGAGGTTCTTATGATACTGGATATTCTGCCGCTGACGGGCGGCACGGCCCGCCTTGTGCGGGTGTACGGCGGCGAGCCCTGCGTGAAGCTGCCCGGGGCTGTTCCTGCGCCGGAAGGGGAGGGCCAGTGGCCCATCACCGAACTGGGCGATTACTGTTTTTCCGAAAAGCCCCGGGGCCTGCCCGGGCCGGAAAAGACCTGCCGCTATGAGCGGGCCGAGGACGGCAAGCTCTGTCTGACCCGTGCTTTTGGCCGGGATGTGAGCGGCAAAGAGCGGTACAGCTTTGACTTCGACGCCCCCGCCGCCCCGGCGCAGGACGACGAGCTCCACCCCATCTGCGGGAACTTCCTGGAAGAAGTCACCCTGCCGGATAGTCTGCGGGTCATCGGCAGCTGCACATTCTACAACTGCCGCAGGCTGCGCCGCCTGACTGCCGGGACAGGAGAGCTGACCATGGGCAGCGATGTCTTCCTCAACTGCTTTGCGCTGGAAGACCTCGTCATCCGCGCCACGCCCGAGCAGGCCACCGGCCTGTTTGCCCTCGTGGGCAGCATCACCGAGGCCGTGCGGGCGCTGTTCTGGCCGGTGGGGGAGGCCGCACCCCGGGCGGGGCTGTGGTATCCCGCCTACTGGGAGGACATCGAGGAGACGCCCGCCCACATCCTGCTCCACACCTTTTCGGGGCAGGGCTACCACTACCGGCAGTGCTTCCTCGAAAATAAGCTTCTCCCGGCGGAGTACGACGCCATCTTCCCGCAGGGCCACGACGCCGACGACGCTTCCGTGATGGCGATGCTCTGCTTCGACCGCCTGCGCTGGCCGTGGCAGCTGAGCGATGCCGCCCGGGATGCCTACCGGGACTTCCTCAAGACCAACACCGGGCGGGTGCTGACCCGTCTGCTCAAGGCGCAGGACACCGAGGGCATCAAAGCCCTGCTGGCGCTGGATGTGATGGATACGGATGCCTTTGCCGAGGGTGCTACCCTCGCGGCCAAGGCCGACAATGCCGAAGCTGCAGCCCTGCTGGCCGACGCAGAGCACAAAAAGCGTGCCGCTGCGCCCCAAAAGAAGAGGTATGATTTTGATTTCTGAGAAGGAAACGTTTTTTGACCCCCGCAAGCCCTTCCAGTCGGCCCGGCCCGAGACTCACGAAGAGTGGCAGGCCCGGATGGGCGGCGAGGTGCTGGCCGTGGTACGCAGCGGGCTGTATCTGGACTTCCGCTTTCTGGACCAGGCCCTCTCGGCCCTGACGCCCACCGCCGACGAGCGGTGCGGTGTGCTGGCGACGGATGGGACCATCCTCTGCTACCAGCCCAGCGCCCTGCTGCGGCTCTACCAGAAGAACCCCAAATATCTCAACCGGCTCTACCTCCACACGGTGTTCCACTGCATCTTCCGCCACCTCTGGCTGCGCGGAAGGCGGGACAAAC
>ENA-OQJN01000146-OQJN01000146.1-human-gut-metagenome-genome-assembly--contig:-NODE-146-length-35725-cov-4.543401_pt1 | contig 35725 bp, 41 predicted proteins | sample MGYA00242610_ERZ504777 | MGnify/ENA primary metagenome ERZ504777 (study PRJEB26092, sample SAMD00036350) | human gut metagenome | host: Homo sapiens | study: EMG produced TPA metagenomics assembly of... | reverse complement strand
GCAACGCTCATCTCAGCAAATCAGACTAAGCTGTATTCTCCTTTGGGGATATTGTCTGTTCTGCGATACTCTTTTATGGCTTCACCAAGAGCTGAGGATTACTGAAATACTGCTTCACAAAATCGTACGACTTCACATCATGCATCCGAAGATTTGTTTTACAAAATTCGCTTGGTTTTTTTCCAGAACGCTTAAACTGATCATATGCTCCTTCCGCATGAATAATCAGCATTTCAATTTCTGGAGCAGTAATGACATTTACCACGTCAATTTTCTGCTCATATGCTTTACTCAATCGAAATTCCTCTCTGCGAGAATCCAAAATCCGTATCACCGAAATCTGCTCATCGAATCCTTTCCGTAAGTATCGCTCCTCGAATCGTTTAGCACTTCTGCAACGGATGACACGTTCTTCCAACATTTCTTCTCTGTTGAAAATCAGAAGATCATTATCAACCAGTATGTCGATAATAGCTTCTTCGGCAGAGCCTTCACATATACACGCCTTGTATTTTGCTAATTCCATTCTGCCGCCTCCTTAATTGATTGAAGCAGCCAGGCTTTTCTTCAAGCGCATATACGCTTCATATGCTGGCGTTGTTCCCTCAAGGAAGCCGCTCTGGTAAGCATCACTCTTTTTAATATCATTACGTTTCAATATATAGCTCAGATTTTCTGCTGTAATGCCATTACGGTTTCTAACGATACAAATTCCGTCATTTCGGTCATATTCGTCCAGCAGTTCCGGATAATGCGTAGTGAAAATAAGCGTTCCGCCATTTTTGTTCAGTCGGCTGTCCATAAAGAAGCGCACTAAGGTCGTTACAATTTCCTTGTTGAAATGATTCTCTATTTCATCTATCAGAAGATAACCACCTGAATGAAGAACTTCCTTTACCATCGAGAATGTAATAATACCCTTTATCGTACCAGAGGACAGATACTGCTCAAGGTCTGCCGCATTATTCAGGATAATCTCTTCTTCATCCTTAAACTTCAAGTGGATAAATGTTTTCCCTCTGTCTGCTCAAAACACAATTTCTCAATGGTCGGATCGAGAAATGCAATTACCTCCAATGGAATATCTTCGGTAAATGGAAGCACATTCACATTCGTATAGGAAAGCAGGCTGAATATTTCCACTGTATCATTCGCTTTTTTATTATGTGCAATGACAAAGCTGACATCATCAGAAAGGTATGCTTCATCGCTATTGCGCTGCTCTACAGGCTTCATTCCTGTAAAATCTGTCAGATACTTTTTCGACTTAACGGTTGCAATCGGTTTTTTCCCAAAGGCTTTCAGACAGAATCGAATACACATATTCCCCTGTTTTCGACTTCTTTGCCGCAATTACAGTTTCCAAGCAGCAGACGTAGCTACGCTTATCATAAAAATATGTGCGGATTGTAACATTCTTCGCTCCGCCAAGAATGCTTTTTGCCTCCACATGATTGATGGGCTCATTTTTCACAATATTTAAGGCCAAGCTAATGACCTTTAATACCGAGGTCTTGCCAGATGCGTTAATTCCAATGAAAGCACAGGCAGAGTGGAGATAGTAGTTATCCGTCAAACGGTAAAGACTATCTTTGTCCTCTTCGCAAACACGTTGCTGCGTATAAAAGCAAATATCCAAGTCTTTTTTGAATAATGGGAGTCCTTGTGCGGTGATGCGGAGTATTTTCATAGGTAGTCCTCCTCTAAAAACAGTTTTTTCGTTTTTATTTTCTTATAATCTTATTATACGCTGCAAATCAGAAAATATCAACGGATTTTCCGTTTTTATTTTCTGATTTGTTTTTGACACTAAAAAGTATCCGTTCAATATGGCAAGCCCTGTGATTGCTGACCCGTTCCACCGCATGAAATACATGGAGCGTCATGGAAGCGGCCTACGCAAAATCGTCAGGGAAACCGAAAAGCCGCCTGGATATACAGCGGCATATAATCCGAAAATTTTCTCAACGGCAACAGATTTCAGAGTCATCTTGAAAAATGTAAATTACCAACTTAGTCAGAAAAACTTAGTCAATGACCAAGTTAGTGAGCAAGATAAATCGCCGGACATCCCACACACAGTTTTGAATCTTTGTATCCACCTTATTGCCCACGGCAGTGAGGGTGCTCAAATCACTCATGCTCACTCTATCATGGGTACAGCCAATGATAAGTCCTATGACGCAACCCATGATACAACCCATGATAACTTAGAGGATGACACCCATCAAGGTATCCACCAAGATAGCCACCATGATTCTACGCCGTCAGCAGTTATATTGCGCCTAATGCTTTTTAGATTTTCTTCGCAATCGTAGACAGCTCCGAAATAATACTAAGAAGATCATTTTTGACTTCCTCTTTGCTTGGCTCGCTGCCCATCAGAAGATAATCCGTGCTGACATGGAGGATGCAGGACAGTTCAATCAGCAAGTCAATAGAGCAGCTGCGTTCACCGTTCTCCATGCGGCTGACATGCTGCTTGCTTGCCAGGCCCAGGCGAACCGCCAGTTCCTCCTGCGTAATGCCACGGGAAGTGCGAACATCGTGAAGTCTCTTACCAAACTCTTTTGCGTCAAAATACATACGTTTCTCCTTCCGCACAGCCGGTACAGAACCGGATCGACGGAAGGTCAAAAAAAGAGCCGCATGACGGTGAAGAAAAATCCTGTGCCGATAAAGCAGAACATGTGTATCCCATAATTCTGTCTCATGCGGCATTCGGAAGACTTCGCCTGTCAGCGGCTCCACAGCACAGCTATGACTTATAAAATTGTGTTAATAGGGTTATTTATTGTCATCTCAACCATTCAAAGACGAATAGTAGAGCTGCAATCTCCGTAATCTTCTCATCTCCAAAACATTGAAGACGGTCTCGCGTCCGCAGGCCTTACATTTGGTCTGCACATGTCCTCTGGTATCCTCAAAGACGATGATTGAATTGTGTCGGCAATAAGGGCACCTGACAATCCTGGGCTTTTGCGAAGCAATCGCATCCTTTGCCCGGATGATTTTAATCTGCATTTCCGCAGATGGTTCCGATACTCTGATATTCCTGCTCATGGCCACACCTCCAATGGATCACGATATTCATAATCCTTTTTCCGGTTCAGATAGCCCAGTTGTTCCAAACGGATAGCTGCTGCTGATCTCGAAACACCAAAGACACCACAGAAAGTATCTATCTTCACCTGGTCACTGTCGTAAAAACGCCATCCATAACAGGTCAGAGGCTTTCTGCTGTTAATGAACCACATCGCTCGATCTACTTCTGACTGGGGCATCAGAATGGCGGCTCCCAGCGAATTGGCCTGCCACTCGTTCCAGTCCTCCTGCGTTCTCAGAACCCGAGAGCCATTTCCTCGCACTTCCGGTCTCTTATGACAGGCTATCTTTCGGTCATCGGAATCCAGCTGAAACAGTATCTGGTGAGCGCACTCATGCGCCAGCGTAAATCTGCGTTTTCCGCAGAGTTTCCGAATATTCTCTGGTTCAATGAAACTCTTGTCCAGAACCACATCATTAGTTTTCAGGAAGATGCTCCTCTGACTTCCATCAACCTCTATCTGATATTCTGTATCCACATACGCGGTCAGACCATAGATGCTTCCGTCCGAGGACAACTTTTGGAATGACACCTTCAGGTTCAGATAATCGGATGCAAACTGGTCAATGGGTGTCGGAAGCGCAAATCTTGCCGGATTATCTGCTTCGCTGCCGAAAAAGGACTTTTGAAAATCTCTTATCACTGCAACAGCGATTTCTTCTATGTTTTTCTGCGAAAGGATCATAGGCACGGCTCCTTTGCTTCAACGAACCATTTTTCATCTTCGTTGTACAGGAAACTCTCATGCCCACCGATCATGACCGTATAGCGGATTCCGCAGCCACCCACCTTCGTGGAAGCAGCCCGGCACTTATCCCCGTCTTCGGTGTAAATCGCACGGTTCAGCGGCAGACCATTGATTTTGCCGGATTCATTCAGAATAATGGCCACTTCATCCTCAAATGGATAGGTGACTTCAATATCGCCGCCGACCATGGCCTGCAAATCTTCCAGCTCCGTGCCAACACTGATTTTCTTCGGATAGGCATTGGGCTGTACCAGCAGCACATCCATTGTCCTGGTCTCTGCCAATTCATGTTCTCCAACGGTCTTGAAATCCACACCAGTGAAATCGCCGGAATCCAGAACATAGTCCTGATTGTTCCACGCCTGCGTCACCATGCGTTCCGCATCTTCCTGTGAGGCAGCTTCCACGGAAACCTTTCTCTGGAGAGTCTCTGTAATCTCCACATCAAATTTCTTCATAGGCACCTCCTTAGATCAGGCGCAGTGCTGGAACCAACTCGCCGCCAATGGAAACCACCGTCAGGTTCTCGTTCACATAGTCGATGGTGCGTTCCAGCGTAAACAGATTGATGCTGCATTCGTTGCCGTTCTGGTCGATTTCCGAAACCTCCGCAGCTCCCAACAGATAGCGGGTTCTGTCAGTCTCGATCACATCGCTCTTATCATAATGGAGAAGCAGTTCCCCATCTGCCACCAGATCAGCCTCCATCTCATCGTAAACATCCTCAAAGATGTCTCGACTGCCAGCCTCGGTCAGAAGTTCGCCGCCAGCCCCTGGCAGGATCACCATCACAATGCGTTCCTTCGGGTGATCTTCACGGATTGTCTCCAGCATCACCCAGTTATGAAGCATCGCAACGGACTTCTCAAACATGGGATCATCCATCGGATTCGGCTGCGTTGCACCATTCGGGCAGTTCTTGCAATCCATGCTGCACACTGCGTTGTTCTGATTCTTCTTAAAGTTCATCATCATAAAAATCTCCTTCTCATCGTTCCATATCTCGTTGTTTACTTCGCTGCCACTTTTCCAGCAGCCGGATAATCGTGTCCTGCATCTGCTTCGGCGTATAGGATTTCGGGAAATACTTCCGAAGAACCTCATTTTTAATCGTCACATGGTCAAGCTCATCCTTTTTGATTTCATTCATCACTTCACACATGGCATCCAAGGTGCAGCCGCCCTCTTGCGAGAGCTTTTTTAGCCGCTGCGCCTGCGACAGGGATGGAGATGCCTGTGCATAGTCCATAGCCTCCAGAAATTCTTTCTGTTCAGACGGTTTCAGATAAGACAGCTCTACCGCCGGATTGAAGGCGATTTTCTTCTCATCCACCATATCCAGAATTTCGGGGATTAGGTTGGTAAGGCGGATAAACCGCTGTACATTGCGAGAACTATCTCCAGCCTGCTCTGCCACAATGTCTCTTGAAACCGTTCCAACCGACTTCTGGCCAACTTGGCCAGAAGTTAAATCTCCGCGTTCTCCCTGATGCTTCATTGCCTCCAACTTCATCTTGTAGGAAAACGCTCTCTCACTGGGAAGGATATTCTCCCGCTGCAAGTTGCTGTCCACCATAAAGATGATTGCCGCATCATCGTCCATTTCCTTGACGATGACCGGCACCGTCTCCAAACCTGCCAGCTGCGCTGCATGAAGCCTGCGGTGTCCTGAAAGGATTTCAAATCCGCCTTCCGGGTCAGGCCGTACAATCAGCGGTGATACCACCCCTATCTGCTTGATGCTCTCCACGGTCTGTTCCATCAGCTCATCGTCCAGCACCTTAAAAGGATGCCCTTCAAAGGGATGCAGGTCAGAAAGCGGCATCTCCGTCCGCTGCTCCTTAGCCGCAGCGTCGGCAGCTAAGCCACTGCGGTTTTCTGTTGTAATACTGGTTTTTGCTTTTGTCATTCAGCTTCTTAACCTCCTTCCAGCGGTGATAGATGTCATTCTTGCCTGCGAAAAACGCCTTTTTTGCCTTGTACTTCATAGATCAAGTACCTCCTTAACGACCTGCTGTTTTTCTTTTCCAATGCTTTTTCTGCGGTCTTCTCCGCTGATTCGCACCGGCGTACACATTTCCAGAATCCTGCTGTAAATCCGGGCGTATGCCACATCCTGCGGATTGCGGATTTCTGCAATCTTCAGATTGGTTGTGATAATGACCGGAAGCCCGGCCTTGTACCGTTCATCAATGACGGCATAGACCTGCTCCAACGCATATTCGGTACTGCGCTCAATCCCCAGATCATCCAGAATCAGCAAAGAATAGTTGGAAAACGAAGCGATATACCGGTATCGCTCTTCCGAATACATAGCCCCCATCTGGTTCAGGATTTTAGAGAAGTTCGTCATCAAAACCGGAATGCCCTGATCCAGCAGCGCATTGGCAATACATGCCGCCACAAAGGACTTTCCAGTTCCGACATCTCCCCATAACAAAAGGCCAAGGTTTTCAGCCTTGACCTTTTTCCACTGCTCCACATAGCGTTTTGCCATTTGGATATCCTTGTTGTCTTCTGCAACGTCAAAATTCCATTCCAGAAGATGCTTTTCCTGAATCCCAGTTGCTTTCAGCTGCCTGATTCTACGCTGCCGCTCCAGCAGCTCATCCTGGCGTTTCTTCTCCGCCATCGCTTCCTGCTGGCATCTGCAAAGGCAGGGAACAATCTTGTCTCTGCCCCAGAGCTTTACCCTGCACTGCACCGGCGTATGGCAGTTTCTGCAATACAACAGTCCGTCATCGCCCTGGTATTCCAGCTCTCCGGGTTCTTTCGGCGTAAAGAGCGAATCCAACGCCGCATTCAAAACTTCAGGCACCATGTCGCTCATAGGCTGTCTCCTTCCTCAAATGTGTAGTCTGCCGGGTTATACTTCGGCTTTTCTCTCTTTGCCCAGCTCCGGATTGTTGCAAGGTGGTTTTTGTAGCTCCTGCCGGTGGAGGCCATATACTCAGAGAGCCGTTCCACTCGCATCTGATAATCTCCTGGGAACTCCTGCCGGAGCTTGCCGTATTCCGTGTCAGAAAGAAGGACATTTTCGTATGAGCCATACCGGTGCTGGATTTCCTTCTTCTCTCTTTTATTGATTGTTTCAGTACTTGTTCTATTAGTACTTAATTGCGCGGGATTTACCGTATACAGCTTTTCCGTATACGGTGATTCCGAACACGGCTTTTTCCTTGGCATCTCATAGATCACATACTCCGCTCTGCCCATCCGACCGTTACTCTCACGCTGCTGGTTCCTTTCCAGATATCCAAGACGTTCCAGTTCTTTCAGAGCTGTAAGCACCCCATCTACGCCATCCGGTGTAATCGAAGATAATCCCCGTACCGAATAGTTCCATGTGTCCGGTAAACTAAGCAGCATAGAGAGAAGTCCTTTTCCTTTCAGGCTGAGACCCTGATCCCGCAGGTGGTAATTGCACATCGTTGTGTAATTGCTGTTTTTCTCAACCCTGAATACCGGCATGGTGCTCACCATCCTTTTTCGCAGGCTCCGTTTTTCTTCGGACATTTGCGCGGACGATCTTCGCTGTCCTCCCGTCGATGGTATTTGCCGGTATCCTGCATCATGCGTTCAAACGCCTGAAGGCGTCCCTCTGTAAAAAGCGTCATTCGATCACACCCCATTTCTTAAACAACTTGAAGAGATAATTCTTTCCCTTGCAGGTCACTCTCGTCTGCTGCACCAGTTTTCCGCTTCTGCCGTAGCAATCCCGGACAATAAAATAGCCCCTTGCAGATTTGTCTGCAAAAGGCATCAGCCAGCCGCTTGGACTGCGGTACAGATAGCGGTGATCCAGTAAGAGAGCTACTGCCGTCTTCTCTGGGATTCCGATTTCCTTACAGAAATTCCGGATGCAGGTACAATCCTCCGAATTTACAAAGGTGTCGAAGTAGTCTGCCTTGGGTTGTGCCGCATCCAGCTGTTTGCGGATACCCTCAAGCTGCTCTCTCTCGGCCACAAGCTCCTTCGCTAGGGTGTAGATGACCTCTGGATGTTGAATCACCTGATCCAAAATGGAATCGTTCATATACACTTCGTGCTTGCGGATAGAAGGGAGAACTTCATCAAACACCCAGTGTTCAAACCATTCTGCCGATGGCAGCTTGCTGTGAACAACCAGCCGGTAAACATCTCCTTCCGTGATAAAGGAGATTTCAACGACCTGCTCTCCAGCATCCCCATACTGATTCACCTTCTGAACGCCCCCTTCGCGTTTCGTTAGAGGGCCTCTGCAATGGCGTTTCACTGCGGCGTAGGGATTCACATACCTCAACGCCTTCGCCACATCGCTTGCACAGAAGAAGGTCATGCCTGCCTCCTGTAACAACCGGATCGAACCAAACTCCTGGTTCTCAAACACCTCCATCATCTGCCTCGACTGTCCGTCATGACTGCCCACAATGGGCCTTCTAATTAAAATCCGTCATACCTGTTACCTCCTGCTCAAATTTATCTCGACGGATTTCGGGCGAAAAAATAGAGCCTCGACCCATTCTCGTTTTCAAAGAATGAGCCAAGGCTCTATGTAACAGTATACCTGATATTATTTTTTGCAAAATTCGTCAGAACTCATCAAACGAATCTGACACTGTTTTTCATTCCGTTTCAGCCGGATTTTTACCGAAAATCTGTCAAGGATATGGGGCTAATTTCCCCTCCAAAATGGCCTTCTGTAAACCCATTTTCCCACCCATCAGGCTCAAAATAGGCCGTAAACCCATGGTAAACCCATCAAAATGGGCTAATTTGAAGTCAGATTTCCTCAAATTTCACCATCGGAATCAGGTGATTTTAGGCATAGAAAAAGCCCGGAAAATGGCGTATTTCCGGGCTTTTTTAGCATTATTAAGCTGTAGATTATCGCTTGCTGAACTGGGGAGCACGACGTGCAGCCTTCAGACCGTACTTCTTGCGCTCCTTCATACGCGGATCGCGGGTCAGGAAGCCTGCCTTCTTCAGAGCAGTGCGGTTCTCATCGCTCTGCTGCAGCAGGGCGCGGCTCAGGCCGTGGCGGATAGCGCCAGCCTGGCCGGAAACACCGCCGCCGGAAACGCGGACGACGACGTCATACTTGCCCTCGAGGCCCAGCAGGACCAGCGGAGAGCGGACGATCAGCTTCAGGGTCTCCAGACCGAAGTAGTTGTCGATGTCACGGTCGTTGATGGTGACCTTGCCAGTGCCCTGGTAGACGCGCACGCGGGCAACGGAATCCTTACGACGACCAGTGCCGTAGAAATAAGGTTTGGTTTCGTACATGTTCGATTGCCTCCTTCTTAGAACTCGATCTTCTCGGGCTTCTGAGCTGCGTGAGCGTGCTCGGCACCCTGGTAGCAGTGCAGGCGGGTCAGAGCCTTCGCACCGATGGTGTTGGAAGGGATCATGCCCTTGACAGCGTAGGTCATAGCCAGGTCGCTGTTCTCAGCCATCAGCTTGCTGTACTGGACCTTCTTCAGGCCGCCGATAAACTTGCTGTGGGTGATGTGGAACTTCTGCTCGGCCTTCTTGCCGGTCAGAACGGCCTTGTCGCAGTTGATGACGACGACGAAATCGCCGCAGTCAACATTGGGGGTATAATCGACCTTCTGCTTGCCGCGCAGCAGAACAGCAGCCTCAGCAGCGACGTGGCCCAGGCTCTTGCCGGCAGCGTCGAGCAGATACCACTTGCGCTCGACTTCAGCGGGCTTGACGAGAGTAGTGCTCATATCTATTTCCTCCTGATAAGTGTTTCAACGGTTCAATGCACCTTTTGGGGCGCGAGTGTCAGTATACATCACAAGAACGCCCCTGTCAACATCATTTTTCGATTTTTTCAGCTCAGTTTTTTGAATCTCTTGTTTTCTCTTGTTTTCTCTTGAAATCTCTCATTCTCTCAAATCGCATTTTCGTTTCTGTTTTTGCGGCAGAGCGCTACAATTTCAGCCCCGAGTATGTTATACTAATAAAGATGCAGCCCCACCCCCGGGGCTGAGCCTTACATTCATAAGGAGGGCATTCCTTCATGCCGAAAGACATCCACCAGCGCGACACCGCGCAGCAGCGCTCTTCCCGCCTGCTGCTGGCCATGGGCATCATCGTCCTGCTGGGCGCACTGGCCTATTTTGTACTGACCCTCGTGGTCAACCGCCGCGCCCCCGCTTCGCCCGACACCCACTACACCGCCGAGAACGGTATCTCCGTCTACTACGAGTCCGCCGTCTGGCCGGTGTGCGAGATGACCGAGGACGCCACCCTTGGCCGTGCGCTGGAACTGGCCTCTGCCGAGAGCAGCGACGACGCCAACTATCAGGTCGTGCTCTTCCAGAAAGGCACGAAAGACACCTATGAGGACTTCATCGGCCAGTCGGAAAAAGAGCTCAAGCAGGCTTACGGCGTCATCAGCCCCCGAAAAGTCAACCTGAACATCGACGGTGCCGCCGTCACCGCCGTGCGCTGTGATATTCAGGCTTACTACGCCGTACTGGCCACCATCGAGTACGGCAGCGGCGACGTCATCTATGTCTCCGGCCTGACCAAGCTGGCCTCCATCAGCGACATCGTCAACCTCGTGGAGAGCGTGAGCCTGTCATGAGCGACACGAAAGCGATGCAGCGGCTCTGCGGCCTGATGCGCAAAGCCGTCCAGCAGTACGAGATGCTGGCCCCCGGCGACCGCGTTCTGGTGGGCGTTTCGGGCGGCAAGGACAGCGTAGCTTTGACCATCGGTCTCGCGCGGCTGCGGCAGTACCTCGGCTTTCCGTTCGAAGTCGTGGCCGTCACCCTCGACCCCCAGTTTGGCGGCAAGCCGGTGGATTACTCCGCGCTGGAAGCGCTGTTCCGGCAGTATGATGTGCCTTATGAGGTGCGCCGCACCCTCATCGGCCCCATCGTCTTCGACTACCGGAACGAGAAGAATCCCTGCTCCCTCTGCGCCAGGATGCGCCGGGGCGCGCTCCACGCCGCTGCCGAAGAGCTGGACTGCAACAAAGTGGCGCTGGGGCATCATCTGGACGACGCCATCGAGACGTTTTACATGAACCTCTGGCGGGAGGGCCGCATCGGCTGCTTCTCGCCGGTGACAGAGCTGTCCGACCGGGGGCTGACCCTCATCCGGCCTCTCCTGCTCGCCACAGAGAAGGAGGTGCGCTGTGCGGTGAGGGAAGAAGGCTTTCCCATCGTCAAGAGCCGCTGCCCGGCCGACGGCGTGACCACCCGGGAGGACACAAAAAACTTTGTCCGGGAGCGGTGCCGCACCGACCGGGCTTTCCGGCAGAAGACCCTTCACGCTCTGCAGGAGAGCGGCATCGACGGCTGGCGTCCTTTGCACCCGGCCCGTACATCAAAAAAGGAGGACACAGCCCATGCAGATGCCCGCATTTGAAAAACACGTCTGGGCCGAGATAGACCTTGACGCCCTGCGCCACAATTTCCGCGCCGTGAAGGCCCGGGCCGGGGAGATGCCTCTGTGCGCTGTCGTCAAAGCCGACAGCTACGGCCACGGTGCCGTAGAGTGCGCCAAGGTCTTTGCCGAAGAGGGGGCCGCATGGCTGGCTGTGAGCTGTCTGGCGGAAGCCCGTCAGCTGCGCAAAGCCGGGCTGACGCTGCCCATCCTTATTCTGGGCCATGTGGAGCCGGGCTGTGCGCCCGTCCTCAACCAGGAGGACATCACCGCAGCCTGCTACTCCCTGCCCCAAGCCAAGGCCCTCAGCGAGGCCGCCTGCACTGCCGGCGGAAAAGTCAAAGTCCACCTCAAGGCCGACACCGGCATGGGCCGCATCGGTTTTGCGCTCCGCACCGACTTTGACGCGGCGCTGGCTGGGATGCTGGAAGCCTGCCGCCTGCCGGGGCTGGAGGTGACGGGGCTGTTCCAGCACTTCGCTGTGGCCGACGACGACAGCGCCGACAGCGTGGCTTATACCAGCCAGCAGCACGAGCTCTTCGTCCGGGCCTGTCAGGGCCTTGCCGAGGCCGGTTTCGAGCCTGCCGTCGTCCACTGCGACAACTCCGCCGGGGTGATGCTCCACCCCGACTGGCCCGCCGGACTGCCCCGCACCCACTGCATGGCACGCCCCGGCATCGTCCTCTACGGCTTCGACCCCAGCGACGAGGTGCGTTTTGGCGTCTTCCGCCCTGTGATGAAGCTCAAGACCATCGTCAGCATGGTCAAGGAGATGCAGCCCGGCCAGTCGGCCAGCTACGGACGCCGCTTCACCGCGGAAAAGCCCACCAAGGTCGCCACTCTCTGCGCCGGTTATGCCGACGGCTATCCCCGCCTTTTGAGCTGCGGCAAGGGCATCGTGGAGATAAAGGGTATGCCCTGCCCGGTTCTGGGCCGGGTCTGCATGGACCAGATCATGGTGGATGTCTCGGCTCTGCCCGACGTGCAGGAAAGGGACGAAGCCATCCTGTGGGGCGGCGAAGTGAGCGACAGCGCCGAGACCATCGCCCACAAGACCGATACCATTTCTTACGAGGTGCTCTGCGGCGTTTCCCGCCGGGTGCCCCGCGTTTACCTGGAAAACGGCGGCATCAAAGCCGTCGAGGACTGGATCCTATAAATTTCGGAGGAACTACATGGCAAGAGACAACATCCGCAACTTCTGCATCATCGCGCACATCGACCACGGCAAATCCACCCTCTCCGACCGCATCCTCGAACTGACCAAGAGCGTGGACGAACGGACGATGGAGGACCAGATCCTCGACAGCATGGACATCGAGCGGGAACGCGGCATCACCATCAAGGCCCGCGCCGTCACCATGAACTACACCGCCAAGGACGGCAAGGTGTACGAGTTCAACCTCATCGACACCCCGGGCCACGTGGACTTCGCTTACGAAGTCAGCCGCAGCCTCGCCGCCTGCGAGGGCGCTATCCTCGTGGTGGACGCCACTCAGGGCGTGGAGGCCCAGACCCTCGCCAATACCTATATGGCGCTGGAACACGACCTCGAGCTGGTGCCTATCCTGAACAAGATCGACCTGCCCTCTGCCCACCCGGACGAGGTGGCGCAGGAAGTGGAGGACGTCATCGGCCTGCCCTGCCTCGACGCGCCCCGCGTCTCGGCCAAGACCGGCCTGAACATCGATCAGGTGCTGGAGCGTGTGGTCAGCGACATCCCCGCCCCACCGGCGACCCGGACGCCCCCCTCAAGGCCCTCATCTTCGACAGCATCTACGACAGCTACAAGGGCGTCATCGTCTATATCCGCGTCTTTGAAGGTACGGTCAAGCCCGGCGACACCATCCGCCTGATGGCCACCGGCGCACAGTTCACGCTGGTGGAAGTGGGCCACATGGGCGCTACCAGCCTGACCCCCTGCGACCAGCTGCAGGCTGGTGAGGTCGGCTATCTGACCGCCAGCATCAAGACCGTGCAGGACACCCGCGTCGGCGACACCGTCACCCTGGCGAATAACCCCACCCCCGAGGCTCTGCCCGGCTACCGTCAGGTCAAGCCCATGGTCTTCTGCGGCATCTACCCCGCCGACGGCGCAAAGTACCCCGATTTGAAGGACGCGCTGGAAAAGCTGCAGCTCAACGACGCCTCCCTGACCTTTGAGCTGGAAACCAGTGCCGCGCTGGGCTTCGGCTTCCGCTGCGGCTTCCTCGGCCTGCTCCACATGGAGATCATCACCGAGCGTCTGGAGCGCGAGTTCGACCTCGACCTCATCACCACCAGCCCAGCGTCCGCTATCGTCTGACCCTGACCGACGGCACCGTGGAGATGATAGACAACCCGTCCAGCTACCCCGACCCCTCCAACATCGTCAAGCAGGAGGAGCCCTTCGTGGACGTCCACCTCTACACCCCCAATGAATACGTCGGCAGCCTGATGGACCTGTGCCAGAACAAGCGCGGCGTCCTCATCGACATGAAGTATATGGACGACGTGCGTGTGGACCTGCACTACGCCCTGCCTCTGGGCGAGATCGTCTACGACTTCTTCGACGCCATCAAGAGCCGGAGCCGCGGCTACGCCAGCTACGACTACGAGTTCAAGGAGTACCGCGAGAGCGACCTGGTCAAGCTGGACTTCCTGCTCAACGGCGACCCCGTAGACGCTCTGTCCATGATCGTCTTCCGCGACAACGCCTACGCCAAGGGCCGCCGCATCTGCGAGAAGCTGCGGGACAACATCCCGCGCAACCTCTTCGAGATCCCCGTTCAGGCGGCCATCGGCGGCAAGATCATCGCCCGCGAGACGGTCAAGGCCATGCGCAAGGATGTGCTGGCCAAGTGCTACGGCGGCGACATCTCCCGCAAGAAAAAGCTGCTGGAAAAGCAGAAAGAGGGCAAAAAGAAGATGCGCCAGCTCGGCAGCGTCTCCCTGCCCAGCGAGGCGTTCACCGCCGTGCTCAAGCTCGACAGCGACGACGATTGATATTGGTTTTCCGCTCCCTTCCCGCCCGGAGGGGAGTTTTTTCATATCTGGCGGGCGGCTAAGAATCTTAGCTCAAATCTTGACCTTTCTTCCGACATTGTGTACAATGAGACTATATTAAATCGAGACTATATTAAATCAGGTTGTCATTTTATGTCATTTGGAGGCGAACCGAGTAACCTTTCGCACCCAGAAATAAAACGAGAAGGAATGGATGCAACGATGCGGATCGCGATGGTAGGGCATAAGCGTGTTCCCTCACGGGAAGGCGGCATTGAGGTCGTGGTGGAAGAACTGGCGGCGCGGATGGTCGTACACGGCCACGCCGTCACCTGCTACAACCGCTCCGGCCATCACGTCAGCGGCAGAGAATATGACGCTGAGCATCTGGACGAGTACCGGGGCATCCGCCTCAAGCATCTGCCCACCATCGACCGCAAGGGCCTCGCGGCTGTGACATCCAGCTTCTTCGGCTGCCTTGCGGCGGCTTTCGGCCCCTATGACGTGGTCCATATCCACGCGGAAGGCCCTGCCATGTTCTCCTGGATCCCCCGCCTGACCGGCAAGCGGGTCATCCTGACCATCCACGGTCTGGACTGGGCGCGGGACAAGTGGAAGGGTTCCTTCGGCTCCTGGTACATCCGGATGGGTGAAAAGATCGGCGCGCGGTGCGCCCATGAGATCATCGTGCTCAACCACGGCACCCAGAAATACTTTCTGGACACCTATGGCCGCACCACCCACTATATTCCCAACGGCGTCAACCCCGCGGCCCCTGTCCCCGCCGACATCATCCGGGAAAAGTACGGCCTCGAAAAGGACTCCTACATCCTCTATCTGGGCCGGATGGTGCCGGAAAAGGGCTGTCACTATCTGGTGGACGCCTTCAAAAAGCTGGACACTGACAAAAAGCTGGTCATTGCAGGCGGCTCCTCCGATACCCAGTGGTACATGGACAAGCTGAAAGAGCAGGCCGGCAGCGACGAACGGGTCATCTTCACCGGCTTTGTAGACGGTGCGCTGCGGGAAGAGCTCTACAGCAACGCCTGCCTCTTCGTCCTACCCAGCGACCTCGAGGGAATGCCCCTCTGCCTGCTGGAAGCCATGAGCTACGGCAACTGCGTCATCACCTCCGACATCGAGGAATGCACCAACGTCATCCACGACAACGGCATCTCCTTCCGCAAAAGCGACATGGAAGACCTGGCCCAGAAGCTCACCTACGCCCTCAGCCACCCCAACACCGTCCGGATGTTCAAGTGGCTCGCCGCCGAGTACGTCTGCACCCGCTTCCCGTGGGAGCGCATCGTGGAGGAAACGCTCGCGCTCTACGAGAAAAAATAATGGCATTCAAAAAAACGCCTGCTGCATTCGCAGCAGGCGCTTTTCTCTTCAGCGCGAATTTTTCTGCATCCGGCGGTCACGCCCGCCGCGCAGCCAGACCTCGAAGTCCTGCCAGGTCTGCGCCTGCAAAGACGCCACGCAGCGGGGCAGCAGCGTTTTGGTGTTATAAACCGGAACGATGACCGAAACAGCGGGCATAACGGACTCCTTATCTCTTTTCATAGACTGCAAGGAAGCGGTCGGCGAGGGCGTCCCATGTGTTCTCATGGATGACCGTCTCATAGGCCGCCTGCTCCATCCGGGCCTTCTTTTCCGGGTCGGCGGCAGTGTCCAGCAGGGCTTTCGCCCAGCGGGCCGGATCCGATTTTTCCAGCACAAGGCCGTTCTCCCCGCTGCGCAGCAGCATATCCGCACCGCCGTTGGGGGTGGTCAGCACCACCCGGCGGAAGAACATCGCCTCCAGCAGCACCATGCCGAAAATTTCGTACTCCGTCGGCAGCAGGAAGAGATCCGCCTGCCGGTAGACCCCCTTCATCTGATACTGGGGGGCTTTTTTCTGCCAGAAGACGCAGCGTTCCAGCCCCTTTTCCCCGATGGCCGCTTTCACGCTGTCCACATACTCCGCGTCGCCGCCGCCGATGATGTAAAGGCAGGCGTCCGGGTCGCTTTTCCGCACTTCGGCCAGCACATCCAGCAGGAAGAAGGGGTCCCGCCGGGGCTCGATGCGGCCGATATAAAGCAGCTTCAGGCCCGTTTTCTGCGCCCGCATCTTCTGCTCGAGCTCCGTCTGCCCGGCGTCCGGGCGGTCACGCAGGAGCTCCCCGTCGATGCCGACGCCCACCGTCGTCACCTGCTCCGGCGAGAGACGCTTTTCCAGCAGGAATTTCCGGGCCAGCTCGCTCTTGGTCAGGAAACGGGTGCCGCGGCGGCGGTAGCGCCCCACGAAGAGGGCGTCGAACACTCTGCACATCCGGTTATAGTTCTTGTTGAAGGGCGAGTAGTAGGGGCCGTGGTAGACCACCGTCTTTTCGGGGTATTTCCCCGCCAGATGCCACGAGAACATCTGGTTATACTCGGCGGTCTGCAGCACATCATACCGGGCAAAGAGCTTCTCCTGCCCTTTGAACCAGACGTTTTTGAGCAGGACTTTCCCGTGGCGGTAGAAGACATGGATGGGCTTTGCACCCTCCACCTCGACCTTTACGGTCATCTCGTCGCCGTCCGTCCAGAACAGGATGTCGGTGGGATGGCCGCGCTTCACCAGCGCCTTCGCAAGTCCCACTTCCTGGATATTGTAGGTGTTCTTGGTCACGTCCAGCACGCTGGGCCAGGGGCGAACGATGAGTATTTTCATAGCGGCATCCTCACTGTCTGAGCTGGTCGGCAATATCGGCGTCCACGATCTCCTCGCCGGACTTATGGCGCAGCTGCTCCTGCGACGCGGCGCTCAGGCCGTTGTTGACCACGCCGTTGAGGTCGCAGGTGGAGCAGCGGTCCAGCTCTTCCTTCGACACCCTGCCGTCCCGGTAGTCGCGGCAGACTTTCAGCTCATACATCCTGTAAGGAGTCTTGGTGAACAGCGCCTTGAACTTATGGGTCAGCACCCAGAAGCCCGGCTTCCAGATATATTTGTGCATGGCCGGCGAGACGGAGCCGATCATCCAGCAGTCGCGGTCGCAGTGGCGCACCTTGGCGCGGACGGTCTCGGCCTCGGGGCTGCTCCACAGCGCGTCCCAGCTCTGGGTGTTCAGGTTGCCCATCACCTCTTTATCCTTGGTGCCGTTGCAGGGCATGACGTCGCCGTAGGGGTCGATGAAGAAGGTATCGAAGCTCATATCACAGGGCAGCAGGCGCTTCTGGCCGTAGAGGTAGTTGATGAGGCCATGGTTGAAGTAGGCGCGGAACCACTTTTTGGGCGAATTGCTCCGCAGCAGCTCGTTGATGAGGGCCTCAAAGTTCTTCGCCACCATGGGGCGGTCGTGGATGATGTTCTTGGCCTCCACGAAGTAGAAGCTGTTGTGCAGGGTGGCGGTGGCGAATTCCATCCCCATCTCATCCGACAGGCGATAGAGGGGGACGAGGTCGGGGGCGTTCTTGTCCTGCACGGTCATGCCGAAGCCCACATCCTTCATGCCCATCTCCCGGAGTTTTTTCAGGGTGGTGTAGCCGCGGTTGTAGCCGTCGGCGAGGCCGCGTATCTCGTTGTTGGTCTGCTCGAGGCCCTCGATGGAGATACGGATGCCGATGTCGGGGAACTCCTTGCACAGGTCGAGGATACGGTCGGTGAAGAAGCCGTTGGTGGAGATGACGATGCGGTCCGACTTCTTCCGCAGCTCCCGCACGATGTCCTTCAGATCCGTGCGGATAAAGGGCTCGCCGCCGGTGATGTTGGTAAAATACATGGGCGGCAGCTTGCGGATAGTCTCGAGGCTGATCTCTTCCTCGGGCTTCGAGGGTGCCTTATAGCGGTTGCACATGGTGCAGCGCGCGTTGCAGCGGTAGGTGACGATAACGGTCCCGTTCAGTTTCTTGGTTGCCATGAATCCTTCTCCTCCGTTTTTATCTCTGGTACAGGGGCATCAGTTTTTCCGCATATTCTTCCACAGTGTCAAAGCGGGTCGTCCCGCAGGCTCTGGTATAAGCGTCCAGCCGGGCGTGGTCATCCCAGAGGGCGCGTATCTTCTCTGTCAGCGCGTCCGCATTCCCGCTCTCGAACAGCTCGCCGTTCACGCCCGCGTCGATGAGCTCCGGGATGCCGCCGATGTCTGCGCCCAGCACCGGCGTGCCGTACATCAGCGACTCCATCACCGAAAAGGGGCAGTTGTCGTAGCATTCCGAAGGGCAGAGGCTCAGCCGCGCCCCGGCAATAAGACGCTGCAGCTCCTCGCCTGACTGAAAGCCCACATTTTTCAGGTTCGGGATTCCTGCCAGCTCCCCTTCCAGCGGGCCGCTGCCCGCCGCCACAAAGGGGATGTCCGGCAGAGCCTTGCAGGCTTTCACAAAGGTTCCAACGCCCTTTTCCTTGGAAAAACGGCCAAAGTAGAGCACATAGTCCTGTTTTTCCACAGCCGGGGCTTTCTTTGTGGAAATAAAGTTGTGCATCGCCACCGTCCTTCCCCGCAGGTCGGGGTTTGTATCCAGCTTCTTTTCCAGAAACGCCGAGCAGCAGATTATAACATCCAGCTTCCGATAGACTTTTTCCCACTTCCAGAACATTGCCTCTGCACAGCCGATAACGGAACGTGCCCGGGAACCATGAATGCACCGATGCTTGATGCAGTTTACATAATGTCCGCCCAGACACTCTTCGCACGAATGCCCTTCAATGCTCTGATAGCACAGATGATCCGGGCAGACAAGCTGATGGTCGTGGGCAGTATAAAGGATACGGCAGGCGTGTCCGCTCTTCTTCCGCCATTTGTCCGCCTCAAGGAGGATGCTGGGCGTCAACTGATAGTTGAAATTGTTGAGATGGATAACATCCGGTCGAAAATCATCCAGCACCAGCCGCAGCTTCTGCCGGGCCTCGGAAGAATAAATGGTCTTGAGCGGGTATGTAAGCTTCGTCAGCTTGCTGCCGCCGTGGAAATCCATGCTGCCGGTGTAGGCATCCACCCGGTTGCCCACACAGCGGCCCTCATGCTCCATCCCGAAATACTGCACCTCATGGCCCATCCGTTCCAGCTGCTTTCCCAGCTCGAACATATAGGTCTCAGAGCCGCCGTTGGGGTAGAGGAATTTGTTGATCATCAAGACCTTCATCTCGTCCGCTCCTCACTTTTATACACAGATGTGGAAATCGCCCTCCACATTTTCTTCTTCTCTCTTTTTGTTCCGCTTCTTCTGGCGGCTTTCCTTGACCGCCGCCAGAGATCGGGTCTCCGAGTCCAGCAGATTGCCGTTCTCCGAAACTTCGAGACACCATACCATGATGGCCATCCGATAAAGTACATTGATGGCATAATAAAACAGAGTGTTATCCGTCAGGTAGGTGAAGAACACATACAGATTCATCGCCATCAAGGCGTAAGCCGGTATCTCGGTGTACCGCTCCTCCACCCGGTGGATGCGGAAGGACAGCTCGAAAAGTATCCATATCCACCAGCACCAGAATCCCACCTCGATATAAGTTTCCATATACACATTGTGCAGTGCCGTCGTTGCAAGATGGTAACTCGGGTCTTCTGTACAATAGGTATAGATGAAGCGGATCCCTCTCCCGATATAGCTGGGCGCCAACTCAAAAAAATCGCTGAAATAAGTGTAAATCACATCACGATACATCAGGTCTATTTCCAGTTCATTTGCCAGCTCCACAAAGATGCCGGACTTTATCAGCCAGAGGTAGAAGAAAATACATCCGCCTGCCGCCAGCGCCATAATATTTGCCAGCGCCCGGATGTATTTTGGCTTCCACCAGCAGAGGCAATGATACATCACCGCCGCACCGAGCGCCGCCGGGACGGCGATGCGCTTGAAGCCCAGCGTGAAGAACAGCATCGAGATGAGGAAACAGACGGCCTGGGTCTTGTGGTTCTTCTCCTTGTGGATGGCGTAGTAGATGACCATGACGCCCCAGCCGTAGACCATATCGTGCAGCTCCATCTGGCGCATCGCACCGCCGGTGTCGTCCGCAAAAGTAATGAGCAGACGAATGTACTCCGAAATAAAAGTCCCGATGCCCGCCCGAGCTGCGACCTGCAGAGCCACAAGGCCGTTTGCCAGCGCCATGCCCGCCAGCGTCAGGGGCATAGTATCTTCGCCAAATAAATAGACCGCTGCCGCCGCAAAAAGAATGTTCGTCGCCATATAAAAAATATTCAATGAGCCGCGCAGGATGTAGTTGAAGGTCTGGAACTCCGTGATCCAGATGGCCACCGACCACATCCAGAACATCAGATAGGGAAAAAAGAAAAGCGCAAAGAAGCGCAGGCAGAAGATAGCCCGGTTGAACATCGGGTGGATAAAGAACATGAGGCAGGCCCAGCCGACTACCAGCAGGTTGATACCATATTTTACGCCGACAGGCAGCTGATAGCAAGCGCAGTAGAAGCACACGATCATAAGCAGAATATAAAATCCTGCGCTGGCCAGCTTTAGCGGTTTGCTCTTAAAAATATCCATTCGTTGACGTTCCCTGTCTTATTCTCCTCGCCGCGGCTCAGTTCACATCCACGACCACCAGTTCCGGCTGGTTGAAGATGCGCGGATACGGCTCCGAATCGCCGAGGCCGCGGCTGATGACCACCTGCGACTCTCCCATCTGGTTGACGCCGCTGGTGTACTTGGGCAGAAAGCCTTGGCTGGTAGACCACAGGCCCTGCCCGCCGATGCGCACCTGTCCGCCGTGGGCGTGGCCGCTGAGCACAAGGTCGAACTTTTCGTCGGCCAGCGAGGTGTCCAGCACCTCGGGGCAGTGGCAGATGAGGATGGTGCAGACATCATCCAGCGCATTCGTCTCGTCATTCAGCGCGTCGGCCACTGCGCGGGAGTTTTCCCGTTCCAGCCGGGCGCGGGGCCACTCGAAGAAGCCGCCGATGCGCAGCTTTTTGCCGTTGATGACGGTGTCCTCATACGTTCCGTTCATCCAGTGGACGCCGGTGGCCTCGATGTCGTCAAAAATGGTATCGCAGCCGTTGGCGTAGCGGGCCGCCCACTCGTGGTTGCCGGGGGCGTAATACACCGGCGCAATGTCCACCAGCTGACGCATCAGGCTCAGCACAAGGCTGTAGTCCGGGTCTGTGTCAATATCCATATCGCCCGCCACGGCGATGAAGTCGGGCGCAAGGTTGCGCACCTTCCGCACAAGGTCGGCGTTGTCGGTGCCGTACTCGCTCAGATGCAGGTCGGAAAGCAGCACGATGCGCAGATCTTCCACCGGCTTGTCCACCGTGACGGTATAAAAGGTCGTGATGAAGCTCTTGTTCATCTGGAGGTTATACAGCAGGATGCCGCCCAGAACAAGGGCCGTCAGCAGCAACAGGAGCAGCAGCCGTGCCAGAAAATGCAGTATCTTTTTTATCATAGTTCACTCTCAGCTTTTGGACACCAGCGGCGAGACAGCCGCATTCTTCGCGTTTTCGGCATCCTGACGGGCTTTCGCATCTGCACAGCGGCGGATGGACAGCCGCAGCAGAGCGCGGACCTCATAGGCGTTATCCTTGGTCGAGTTGGCGACGCCCACAAAGATGCAGGGGCCGAACCGGGCGAACTCGGTCTTGGCCAGCAGACTGCCCAGCCGGTTGACGCAGTTTTTCGCCAAATCGAAGCTGCAGTTTTCCAGCAGGACGATAAAGCGGCCTGCTCCATTGTAGCCGACAAAGCCCAGCGTGCGGAACACATACTGCAGCTGGTCACCCAGCAGGCGCAGCGCCTTGTCGCCATCGTTCCGGCTCATGGCCGAAAAATCCAGCTGGATGCAGATGATGGTGAACTGGCCCTTCAGCCGTGTCGTGCTGTAGTGGTCGATGGCGGCGTCACAGCGCTCGCGGTTGGGCAGGCCGCTCTTCTTGTCCACATAGAGGTAGTAATCCACAAAGTCGCCCAGACGGCCCAGGAAGATGGCGCAGAAGCATCCCACAAAGAGGAAGAGCACCACCGACAGGGCCGCATAAAGCTTCAGGTTGAGCTTCTCGGTGACAACGATGCTGTTCTTCATCTCGATGTTGTCCGCACCGTTGACCTGATTGAACTCGTCGATGGTCATGAGTGCGAGGTCATACAGGCTCGTGAACTTCTGCACCAGCTCGTCGATGCGGGCGCTGGCCCACTGTGCCTCGGCACTGCGGGGGTCGGTGTCCTGGGTCACATCGGCGTAAATGTCCAGGATCTCCTGCGCCTGCCCCTGCACAATGGTGGCGTCGATGCGCCTGGCGTGGAGGTCGGCATAGTTCTGGATGAGCTTATCGTAGGTGGTGGTGACATTGCCGGAGGGCTGGACACTCGAGTCCCTCACCACGTCACTGACGATCTGGGTCTCGCCGCCGTCAGAATCCCGGCTTCCGGAGTAGACTGCCGCACCGTCCAGCGTCTTATCGCCGAACTGGTCGATGATGCTCTTGGCCTCTGCGATATTTCCGTTCAGGCTGTCGATCTGGAGCTGGTAGCGCATCACGATGTTCTTCTTCGTGTTGACCAGAAGCGTATGGTCCCGCACCAGCTTATGGTTGACGATATAGGCGTAGAGGTCGTTCAGGGTGTTCTGGGTCAGATACTCGTACTCCGACACGAGGTCCGAGAACGAGTATCCCGATCTCACACTGTAAAAGCCGTATTTTTCGTCGGCCTTCTTCCGAAGGTAGGCCACGCTCTCGTTGGCGTTATTGCGCAGGATCTCCACGCAGTCGATGTACTCGTAGTTCGCCACCGAGACATTGCTGGCGTTGTTGGGGAACAGCTCCGAGTCCACATGGGTCTCGCTGTAATATTTGAAGTAGTTCGTCAGCACCGCGTCCAGCACATTGCGGGCGTAGTCGGTGGCGTCCTTGCTGGCCACGGTGAACGAAACGGCATAGATGGTGGGGTAATATTCATACTCCTCACCGTCGGCAAGCGCCGTCTCCTTTTTGGTCTGCTCATCCTCCGGGATGACCTCTTTGACGGAGATCTTGGAGCGGATGCTCTCGGTGCTGGCAGTCAGCCCCAGCTGCTGGATGGTCTGGTTGATGACCGAGGCCGACGTGATCTCGGTGGGGTCTATCCTGGAGCCGTCGGCGTTCCTGCCCTGACTTGCATTCGCGTTGGTGTACTGGATGATGGCTGTGGCCGTATACGACTGCCGCGACGAAATAAACTCATACACGCCCAGACAGCCTACCGCTGTGATGAGCATGATGAGGAACCACCACTTTTTGAGGTAGCGCAGCAAATCAAAACTTTTCATTCTTCCTCCATCCTGTCAGAAAGACGGATGTCATTCGTTCTCTGCCCGCAGGCGTTCACGCTGCCGCCGGCAGCTCGTCCTGACGACAGCAGCCAGATACCACACGGCGCATATCACAGCCGCCAGCATCACGCTGGGCTTGACGTTATACCGTTTGATAAACGAGGACTCCGGCCCGTTGAACACCAGATATCTGCTGATGCGCTGGGCATAGCAGTCGGCATCCAGCTCCCGTGTCGCGCTCACGATGCCGGTGAGCTGCCGGGTGATGGTATCCACCATCGACTGGGCCACCTGCAGCTCACGCGCCCCGGTGGGCTCCTCCAGTGCCGTGATCTTGGAGTTATTGGTCGTGATGGTCTTCTGGGCGTCCACGGCTGAGGTGAGCAGCTCATTGGCCCGCAGGGCCAGATCGTCGATGCCGACCTTGGTGCGGGACATATAGAACGAGCCATCGCTGTCGTAGGTGGGGATGAGCACCGAGGAGACCATCTTGTTGTTGTAGTTGTCCAGGATGGTCATAAAGATGTCGCTCTTCTGGGAGTCGCTCATCTCGCTCCACCGCAGGGTGCGGTTCAGCTCGTTGAGGTCGTCGATGCAGCGGGCGTTGTTCTTGGCCACGCCGTTTTCCCAGATATAGCTCTGGTACTCCGACAGGGTGTAGCTCTGCAGATTCTGTACCTGCTTTTTGATGGCGTTGTAGCTCTGGCCGCTGGTGGACAGATAGGAGCCGGCCTGGTCGTTGCGCACCGTGAGATAATTGTTGATGCGGCCTATCATCATCTGGAAATAGGAGCCGATCTCCTCGTAGTCCATATCGGCATAATCAAAGCTGATGTCCAGCGAGGTCGCATTGATGCGGTAATCTGCCGTAAAGCGCTTGAGGTAGACCCGGCATATCTGGTCGAGGAGATCCTGCGCCGTGATCTTGCCCCAGAGCGACCACGGCAGTTTGAGGTCGATGTGATAGGACGAGCTGATATAATAGTCGTCCTCCTCGGTCACGAGCTTGCTGTTGGTCGGCGAGATGGAGATGCAGTCCGCCAGCTCACTGGTGGTCAGGTCATCCTGCAGGCCGGTGGCCTGTATGACAGCCTCAAGATACTCCTGCGTCAAAAATTCCGATTCGCTGAAGCGGGCGCCGTTGGGCGTCTTGCCGGTCACGCTCTCTTCGTAGTTCAGCGACATGGTGGTAGTGGCCGAAAAGCTCTTGACCGTGGTCAGCACGCACATGAACATCAGCGTACACACGACGCCCACGACGAACAGCCGCCTCACCTGCCGCAGAAAGACTTCGCACAGGAGCCGGATAGAAAGAGTATCGAGGAAACGCTGGAACGATGTAAGCACCGACTCCCATCCCTCACAGCGGGATCCACGCTTGCTGCGGGAGGACTTCTTCTCCGCCGGAGCGGCCTTTTCTGCGCTTTCGTCCCCTTCCGGCACCGCTGCTCCGGTGGAATCCAGAGCTGCCGCGGAGTCGTCCTGCTCCGGCGGCTGGGGCGCAGCTGCCTCGGGCCGACTGGCTGGCTGAAGGACATTGAGCTTCCGCTTCACAGACTTCGGCGGGCCGGGGCCGCAGTCTCCGGGACGGGGTCCTCCTGCTTTGCCCGGCCAAAGAGCGAGCGCTTTTTGCGTGCTTTGCGGCATGGCGCGCGGGCGCAGAGCCACGCCCGGATGTCTTTTCCGGGCTGGCCTTGCAGACCCTCTGATTCGGTTCTTTCCGCGCTGATCTCATCCGCAGTTTCCTTTTTGTTCTCTTATAGGTACGTCCGCCGATTGGCCGGAGGGTATACTTCAACTATTTTATAATACCTCAAATCGTCCCCAAACACAACTGTTCCGTCATCTTTCACATCCGAACTGCCCGTTTTTCTTTCTTCCCGCCCCAAAAAGGACAAACAAGAAGCCCCCGCCTCCGGGAGTACCGGAGGCGGGGGCTTCGCCGAGCTGTGATTTATGAAGAGGGTTTTCGGAAGGACCGTTATGCAGCCTTTGCGCCGTTCTTCTTGCTGGCGATGGTGTCGAGCATCAGCACGCCGACGCCCAGAGCCACACCGATGATGGAGGAAATGACCTCAGGAGCGATGAGCAGCAGAGCCGCGATAAACAGGGCGACGCGCTCAAAGGGCTTGAAGTTGCGCTTGAAGTAGCCAGCGACAGTGACTGCAAGGAAGAAGGTGCCCAGCAGCATCTGGGCTGCGCCGATGACGATCTCAACGACAGTGCCTTCCAGCAGGATAGCGGGATTGTAAACGAAGACAAAGGGAACAAGGAAGCCGACCATTGCAAAGGTGAAGCCCTTGATGCCGGTCTTCATCGCGTTCGCATCTGCGATACCGGCTGCGGTGTAGGATGCTACGCAGACGGGAGGCGTGATCTGAGCCATGATGCCGTAGTAGAAGACGAACATATTGGCGCACAGAGCGGAGATGCCCAGAGCACGCAGGCAGGGAACGAAGAGGATGACGCCGACCAGATAAGCGGCGACGGTGGGCAGTGCCATGCCCAGCAGCATGCAGCCGATCATTGCGATGAGCATTGCGGCAAACAGGTTGGTGGTGCCGAGGCTGCTGATGAGGGCGGAAAGGTTGGTGGCCAGAGAGGTCTGACCGGTGACGACGTTGATGATGATGCCGCAGGCAGCGGTGGGGATAGCGATCTCAGCGGCCTGTTTTGCACCGTCGAGGCAGCAGTTCCAGATGCCCTTCAGGTCAACGAAGTCCTTTTTCTCATTGATGAAGTAGCTGACGACGTCGCAGATGAGGCAGGATACAATGCCCATCATACCGGCGCGCATCAGGGAGGCGCCGCGGATGATCATGACGACGAGGATAACAGCGGGCAGCAACAAGTACAGGCGGGGAAGGATGGTGCGCTCGACCTTGATCTTAGCGTCCTGCTCCTGAGCTGCGTTCTGGTGCTTGGCAGCCAGACGATCCACCAGCACAAAGACGGCGAAATAGTAAGCGACAGCAGGCAGGATGGCAGCAGCAGCGACGCGGCTGTACGGGACACCCAGCATCTCAGCCATGATGAATGCACCGACGCCCATGATGGGGGGCATGATCTGACCGCCAGTGGAAGCGACTGCCTCAACAGCGCCCGCCTCCTCAGGCTCGTAGCCGACCTTCTTCATCATCGGGATGGTCATGACACCGGTGGTTGCGACGTTTGCGACAGCAGAACCGGAGATCATGCCCATCAGGCCGGAAGAGATGACGGCTGCCTTTGCAGGGCCGCCGGAGGACTTGTTGGAGAACTTCATGCCGATGTCGATCAGCAGCTGACCGCCACCCATCGAGGAGAAGAAAGCACCGAACACGATGAAGTAGAACAGGGTATTTGCGGAGGTGTACAGCGGAGTTCCGAAGACGCCGCTCTCGCCCATCGTCATACCGACGCAGAACTGCTTGATGAACTTTGCGAAGGTCTTGCCCTTGGTGAACAGGATGCCGGGCAGATAGGGAGAAGTAAAGGCGTACAGGATGAAGACCGCAATGAAGATGGTCAGGACGATGCCCAGCGTGCGGTACACGGCGATGAGCAGCAGAACGATGGTCATGACCATGAAGATGTAGTCGATGCCGTAGACCGGCTGCACAGAGACAAAGTCCAGCAGGCGGGCGTTCTGGCCGACAACGTACCACAGCATATAAGCGAGGCAGATGAACAGCAGGATGTCAAACCAGTTCATCCAAGCGTGGGCGTTCAGCTTCTTTTCGTCCACGGGCTTGCCCTCAGCCTCGGCTGCCTTTGTCACTTTCTTGCGGTAAGCCTTGTCAGCCGGGTTGTACAGGAAAACCAGAGTCAGTGCAAGGATCAGATGCAAGGGACTCTGCAGCATGGGGTTGAGTTGCTTGACCAGAGCCAGATACATCTGAAAGGCGAAGAACACAACGGTGACGATGACGGCCAGCCAGTTGCGTATCGTTTCTTTTTGGCGTCCATAAGCGCGTTTCCTCCTAAAGAATATGGATACGTTTGCCTTATAAAAAAACCTGCCGGGCTTCCATACCGCCCGGCAGGCCTTTTAAGACCTAGTGATTCGGAATGCGGGGCGGCTTATCAGTCGCAATCGTAGCCCATTTCCTCGTAGTAAGCCTTGGCACCCGGGTGCAGGGGGCAGCCGGTGTAGCCAGAACCGCCTGCGATGGTCGGGTCGAAGTACTCCAGAGAAGCAACAGCGGTGACCAGAGCCTCCTTGTTCTCACAGATAGCCTTGGTCAGGGTGTAGGCCACGGCGGCATCCATGTTGGCGTCTACGATCAGGCACTGCTGGCTGCCCACGGTCTCAATATCGGTATCCTGCTTGTTCCAAGTACCGGCCTCGACCGTGACGGGAGTGTAGCCCATCTCGCACAGCTTGTTGCGGGTGTCCTCATTCAGCTCGACATCGTACATATCGTGGGTCAGGCAGAGCTCGGTGGTGTTGGACTGGCCCTTGCCGATGTGGTCGATAGTCATATCGTACAGATCATCCTGCAGGCCGCTCTTGATGGCGTCGCCGCCGGTCTTCTCGACCTTGCCGCCCCAGCTTTCGATGTCGTCGAAGGTGATGCCCAGTGCCTCGCAGACCTTCTCAGCGGTCTGCTCGCCGAAGCTGCCGTTCTTCTTGATGACCATCTTGACGGGGTACTTGTTGGCGACGACCTCTTCGAAGGTCTTGTAGCCGGTAGCATTGACGAACTTCTGGGTAAACATGATGTTGATGAAGTTCTGGCCCAGACCGCCTGCTAGACAGGCAATCTCGGTGCAACCGCCGAACTCATACTCGGAGGCGCTCTGCTCATAACTCCACTTAGCGGGGCCGGCATTGGACATGACCAGATCGCACTCTTCGCCTGCATTGACGATCACGGGTGCACCCACACCGCCGGGAGAGGTGGTGGTGATATCGATGGTGGAGCCTGCGGGCAGCTCAGGAAGCATGACGCCCTGCAGGGCAGCAGCGTAGTTGTAAGCAGCGGTGCCGACTTCCTGAGCGGCGAAGGTCAGCTGAATGGGGCCAGACAGCTCCATGCTGCCGGTAGCAGCTGCAACACTCCCAGCTGCGGAAGCAGCAGTAGAAGCAGCCGTGGAAGTAGCGGTCTCAGCGCCGGGAGCCATGCCGGAGCAGCCTGCCAGAGCGGCAGCAGCACCAACGACACCAGCAACCTTCATGAAATCTCTGCGCGTGATCTTCATAATGTTTTCTCCTTTTCTCTTGGGGTTTCGTTGTCCGGACCAGACTGTGTCTTTCAACCTTCTTCTGCGGTGTTGCCGCTTTTCACAGTCTTTGTTCGTTTATGTTGCCTAAATTATATTCAATTCGGTCAGCTGTCGCAAGAGAGAAGTTCCGCCAAGCCGTTTCATTTTACAACACAAATCAATTTTTTGCCCAAAAGCGTCCCAGAAATCGTTCTATTTTGCAACGAATTCAGAAACTTGACCAGAATTATTGTTTCAAGATAGAACTTTTTATAGATTTCGTTCCTTGTGTGTCATTTTTGTCCTCTATGCAGAAGGCCCCCGGCCTTAGCCGGGGGCTCATAAGACAGTAATTCTAAAAATGACGATTATGGCATCTGTCAGGCAGGGTTGGGAACGGAATAACGGGTATCTGGTGAAAGCCGGATACCCGTTATTTTTTGCCGTCACGAAAAGCAATAGATTTATTCACAGCTTTCAGGTATAATTGCCTTAAATCAATCCTATCCCATCCATTCCGAGATTTTTTCAAAAAATCTCAAAAAAGTTTAGAAGCATTGGAACAATTCAGCCGTTCTCATGCCATATATAGTAGAGGGCTGAATACAGAAGTGATTGGAGGTGACGCTGATGGACAAGCAGACAGGCCCAAAAGGTTTTCTTGTGGTGCTGCCCGGTGAGATCATCGAGATACCACAGGACAGCGACAAATCATGGCTGACGCTGTTTTACAGCTTGCCGCGAGAGCTTGCGGGGAAATGGAAACCAGCCTATGAGCTGCCTCGCTGTCCGTATGAGGTTTTGTGGACGGACAAATATAACCACATCGTATGTGACGATATGTTCAAGCTGCTTGTGTGGGATTGCTACGCATGGTGTGCATGGCAATTCTTTCAAGTGAAAGACCGCAAGGGCAATTACCGCGACATTCCCGGCAGCTGGAATCAGTATGCAGGATATTTCCCTTTGTGGCGGCTGTCGTACAGCATCATCCCCTACATCCGCATGAAGTTTGAACAGAACGGATTGGGTTTCCAGAACCTATACAACATCCCGCAGGGCGTGGAAGTGCCGTGGCTGACCTATCAGCAGTTCAGCAATCTGGTCGGCAATGTCACCGACATGGTGATTGCGGAACAGAACTGGCAGCCGATGATCGATGCGATCTGGGAGAACCGCACCGTGGAGGACTACGAAACCACAAGCAGCACCGTCAAGACGGATTTCATGCGGAAGTGGCATCACAACCGCTCCGGCAAGCCAATTTCTCTTGACGAGATGATGGAGAGCGAGGACGGCGATATTTTCGAGGTAGCCGATCCACGGAGCGAGTTTGAGCAGAAGGTTATTTCTGAAATGCAGATTGCCGCCTTTGCCGAGCAGAGCATTAGCGAGAAAGACCGGGAAATATTGAAGCTGTGCATGGACGGCTTGACTGAACGGGAGATTGCAGACAAGGTTGGCTACAAGACCGCCAGCGCAGTCCATAAGCGGATCGCCAAAATTGCGGGAGCCTATGAGGACTATGTGACAGCGGAATATGGAAAATATTTGGACAGATAATTTAATGATACTGGACAAACAGAGATTGGGGTGAAACGAATGAAAAATGAGTATGAAGATTACGAAAGATATATGAAAAACAGACCTCATGTTGTGATTCTCGGTGCGGGTGCAAGCTGTGCAGCAATCCCTAATGGGGACAAGCATGGCAAGAAGATTTCTGCAATGAGTGGGTTTATTGAAAAACTGGGGTTATCAAGCGTGATTTCCAAGGTGGACATCCGTACATCCTCTGATAATCTTGAAGATATTTATATGGAACTCGATGAACGCAGTAAAGCTGACCCCCTATGCCAAGAGGTCAAAGAAGAATTGGAGAAGATAATTTGGGAGTACATGAGTGACTATCAACTCCCAGACACTCCTACCATATATGATTTTTTGGTTATGAGTCTAACCTCAAAAGATCTGATTGCGACATTTAACTGGGATCCATTCTTGGTACAAGCAATAGGGCGAGCCATGAAATATACAAGTAATATTCCACAGGTTGCTTTTTTGCATGGTAATGTCGCCGTAGGTTTTTGCGTAGAAAACAATATTATGGGGAATGTCGGTATGATATGTCCGAAATGCGGGATTCCACTTGCTCCGACAAAACTACTGTTCCCAATTAAAAAGAAAGATTATAACAGCGACATCGCAATCAGCAAAGCATGGAAAACACTTAACAACGCTTTAGAAAAGGCATATATGGTTACTGTTTTCGGATATAGTGCACCTAAAAGTGATGCAGAAGCAGTTTCGATGATGAAAAAAGCGTGGGGCTCGGTCAACGAAAGAAATTTAGAAGAAATTGAGTTGATTGATATTAGAGATGAAGAAGCTGTCATAGAATCATGGAGTGAGTTCATCCACACGCATCACTACTCGTATAATACCAGCTTTTTTGATTCGACTTTAGCGAGATGCCCAAGAAGAACTTGTGAAGCAACTTTTGATAGGTTGATGAATTGTATTTGGCTTGATGGCAGTAAAGGTTTCAAAGATAATATGAGTTTTGCAGACATAAGCAAGTTTATCTCTCCGCTTGTTGTTGAAGAAGAAAACGCCAAAGGCAAGGAATTATTCTTTCTAACCCATATCAATAAACAGCTTACATTAGGCAGTCACGAGAAATCGTGGCTGCTTTTTTATGCAGGAAAGGAGAATTTTATGAGCAAAGAACCGTTTGAAACCATGCCCGATGTGATGGACGCAAAGCAGATTGCGGAGGCGTTGCAGATTTCCAAAGCGGGCGCATACAACCTTTTGAACAGCCCGGATTTTCCAACTTTGCGGATCGGCGGGCGCAAATTGGTGATGAAAAATGAGCTTGTGGAATGGCTGAAAAGCCACACAAATCGAAAAGTATGAAAACACGGCAAGAGCCGGAAAAGTGGCAAATCCGCCAATAGCAATAGCCGGAACATACTCCGCATCGTTTGGAGCATTTCTGTCGGAAAAACGCTTCACTTTTCCAATTCAAGAGCCGGAAAAAATTGTGAAAAACAGGAGGTTTTATGAGAACAGGACTTACTAAGAGAGAAAAGACAACTGCCATCTATTTTGACGAGTATGGCAGCATGATCGAGGTGCAGACCCACAACACCGATCTGAAAAAGCGGCTGACGGCATTTGCGAAAGAATATCCGCAATGCTGCCGCCAGATTGACGATGACGGACAAGGCGGGCTGACCTTTGAGATTGAAAAAGGCAGATTGAGTTTCCGGCTGACTGCACCGTACAGCGAGGAACGGAAACAGGCAGCAAGCGAATTTGCAAAAAAGTTACGAAATTTCTAAACTTACAACTTGAGAACTCGGGACTCTTTTGCTATAATATATTATGAATTGATCTATAAGAGATGAGCAAAACAGGCAGAAGGAGCAGCCCACAAACAGGCAAATGGGAATCGAAAGAGCTTGGGGCATCTCAAGGGCGCAAAAACTACAGCGCGGTGAACCCCGCGCCTGCAAAAGGTATGGAAAAGACAGATCAGGCGGAACGCCGAAGCTGTTTGGCAGAACGGTAGGAGTGAGAGCCGTGCAGAACGGCGGCCAGCGCGATCGCTAAAGCGGAGATGTGGGCCAGTGTGTTGAGGTTTGCCGCGCTGGCGCCGTTGCGCACCCACAGCCGTTCCTGTCCAGACGCCTTAAAGCGGGAATTGTAACGCTCACACTCTGTACGCAAGGCGTATGTTCTCTTGAAACAGAGGCAGCTGCGGTCAATGGAAAGTCTGTAGTCTGCTGGAATGGTCTTATACTTGGTGCAGCCCCTGTTCTTCTTCCCGTTATTCCAGTTTTTGTGGCTGCAAGGGCAAACACCGGTTTTGGACTGGCGGAATGGGCAGCAGAATTTCTGCCGGGTACGATGATTGTCGGTGGTTTTGCCGTCCTTGTGCATAGCCAGCCCGGCCGCGCAGATTGGATTACCGACAGAAATCGCTTCAGAGGCTTTCGTGCCGCGTGGATTGAGAGGGATAAAAGCCTCGCCCTCATAGACCGATTTCACGGTGTTGTAGATGATTTTCGCATCGTAGCCCTTATCCGCGAGAAAGGAACATCCCTGCAAAGGGAGAATCTGGTTGGCTGCGGCGAGGATGTCAACGGCAACTGTGGAATCCATGATGTTGGCTTGGGTGGTCAGCTCGTAGAGCGGCAGGCCGGAGATGCAGTCCACCAGCACATGGCTCTTGTACCCCCAGTAGAACGCATACCGCCGCTCATTGTGCTGGTTGGCGGCCGAATGGACGCCCAGAGCGCAGTCCGGGTCGCTTTTGGGCGGTTTTCCTTGGAGAACTTGCTTTTCGCAAAGGACTTCGGGTTGTTCTGCTTCGTGTTCGCCATGACGGGTGTGGAATCCGGACCAACAAAAGACGCATCCACCACGCCCAGCTCATACAGCTTCCGCACCAGATTGGCCATGATCGACTTCAACGCACCGTTGTTCAGCTGCCGCAGGCAGCGGTCATACGTCCAGTAGGACGGCAGCGGCTCCATGATGTTAAAGCCGCAGTAATGGGCGATGATGCGGTTGTTGTCCAGATAATCCACCAAATCTGTGATCTGCGCGAAGCCCTCGCATTTCATAACGATAAACGCACAGACCATGGCTTCTTTGGGGAAGCCCCGCCGCCCGGTTGCCGCCCTGGGCAGCGTGAAGTCCAAGCTGCTGAAAAGCTTGTCGTAAAACGCAGCGGCGCTTTGGGATGTGAACAGTGTCACATCCTGAATGATTTCCTGTCGGTAGATAGCGGCCAGCCCCTTTCCGGTTGGTTTTCTCTCAAGTCAATTTTACCAAAAAAGGGGCTCCGCTTTCTATACCATATGAGTGATTTTCGGTTTCAGCCATGGCTGGAAGCCATTGCAATTACTACTCTTTTTGGAGTTTTGCTCATGGCTGATTGATCTATAAACGAGGAGGTGTGGATATGGCAAAGAACAAACTGGTTGCCCCTGTTGTCAAATGGGTTGGAGGAAAACGCCAGTTGTTAGACGAGATTACTCCCCTACTTCCTAAGCGGATCACTTCTTATTGCGAGCCTTTTTTGGGTGGTGGAGCCGTTTTATTTTCTATTCAGCCATCCAAAGCAATCGTAAATGACTTGAATGGAGATTTGATTGCGGTTTACGAAATTATTCGTGACGATGTCGAATCTCTCATTACAGATCTCAGAAAGCACGAAAACACTTCAGAGTATTTCTACGCAATACGAGATTTAGATAGAGACAAAGAGGCCTATCAAGCCATGTCAAAGGTTGAGCGTGCATCACGATTGATTTATTTGAATAAGACTTGCTTTAATGGTTTGTTCCGTGTTAATTCATCGGGGGAGTTTAATTCTCCGTTTGGTCATTATAAAAATCCTAACATTGTGAACGAGCCTGTTCTGCGGGCAGTAAGCAAGTATTTTTCGTCCGGCAATATCACATTTTGCAACGAAGATTTTGCTGTGACGCTAAGTAGAGTTGGCAAGGGTGGATTTGTGTATCTTGACCCACCGTATGATCCTGTTTCTGATACAGCAAGTTTCACCGGCTATAATAAAGGCGGATTTGACAGAAACGAGCAAATCAGACTAAAGCAATGTTGCGATGAGCTGACGCAGCGAGGCATTAAATTTTTGCTATCCAATTCTGCCACAGAGTTCATAAAAGAACTGTATAAGGACTACGACATATCCATCGTGCAGGCAAAGAGGGCAATCAATTCAGATGCAAGCAAGCGCGGATCGATAGAGGAGGTGCTAATTAGGAACTATGGGACTGAATGATGCCGCATGGGAAAGCCTATTTGACAAGTATCATATTCTTGCTGAGATTGAGCGAAATGGACAGTTCGTCATTTCGGCAAACCAGATAAAAGAGTTCAGAGAGCCTCGGTTAATGACCAAGTTTGACCACAAAATAAATCTTCCAAATATCTTTGTTGCTAACAACTTGTCAATTTTGCCGATAGCTCGTGGAGATTATGTTATTTCCTCTTTTTCGGCATATAAGGAATTTGACGAGCCATCCCAAGATGTTCAGCGGATTTCAATTCCAGCACATATTCAGAGTCTAATGCCGCAGTTTCTTGTGAGCGAAGCGATTGCGTTGAATTGCGCTAATGCCTGTGGAATACTTAATGACTTTTTAGAGGACGATGAGCTTGTTCCAACAGTTAGCGGTCGCATGAGTTCTGGCAGTTTTGAGTTTGGCATTAACACCGCTTTTGGCACGAAAATATTACCGTAAGCAATTCTCAAATTGAAATTGATGCAGCATACGAAGGTATCCATTATCTTTCTTTATTTGAAGCGAAGCGGGATTTATCTGATGATTTTCTTGTTCGCCAACTTTATTACCCGTTCCGTGTTTGGAGTGAACGAGTAACGAAAACAGTAAAGCCTGTTTTCTTGATTTTCTCAAATGGTATGTTCAATCTGTATCAATATCAGTTTGAAGATCCGCAGAACTACAATTCTCTTATAATAGTGAAACAGAGGAACTATGTAATTGCAACAGAGATTTGTTTGGCGGATATTGAAAACCTTTTGAGAACTGTTCCTTTGGTACAAGAGCCAGACATATCATTCCCACAAGCAGATCGTATGTCTCGGATAGTCAACCTTGTCGAGCTGTTAAATGAAAAGCCGATGACTAAACAGGACATTACATCGGAGTATGCTTTTGATGAACGCCAAACTAATTATTATACAGACGCAGGACGGTATCTAGGACTCATTGACAAAACCCATGATGAGGATGGCAACATCCTATTCCAACTTTCTGCCGGTGGACACCGTATAATGGGTTTGGAGTATAAAGAACGCCAGCTTGCGCTTGTAACTCAAATATTGATGCACAAAGTATTCAACGAACCCTAAAACTTCATTTGCAATGTGGAGAGATGCCGGATAAACAAACCATAATTCGGATAATGAAACGATCCAATCTATATCGTGTTGAAGCTGATAGCACATATTTGCGGCGTTCTTCTACGGTTGTTGGTTGGGTGAATTGGATTCTTGGAATTATCGAAGAATAATTTAGTGTTTCTC
>ENA-OQJN01000143-OQJN01000143.1-human-gut-metagenome-genome-assembly--contig:-NODE-143-length-36440-cov-6.686861_pt1 | contig 36440 bp, 28 predicted proteins | sample MGYA00242610_ERZ504777 | MGnify/ENA primary metagenome ERZ504777 (study PRJEB26092, sample SAMD00036350) | human gut metagenome | host: Homo sapiens | study: EMG produced TPA metagenomics assembly of... | reverse complement strand
ATATATATATTATTGTATCAATCGTAATAGTTATACTTTGTTTTCTTCTTTATAAGAAAATGTATAGTGTTAAATACATATCTGCGTGTAAAGAAAATAATCATCTCAGGATGAGTGTTGCAGATAAGCTTAGACGTATACCGGAGGCTTTCTTGAGTAAAAGAGATTTGAGCGACCTGACATCGACGATCATGGATGATATTGGAACCATAGAAGGGGTTCTGACAAACTCCATAGCGGAGACTGTTGGTGGAATCGCATCAGGTCTTATTATGATCATTGCGCTTTTCTTTGTAAATGCCAAGCTTGCGCTTTGTCTGGCAAGCTGTCTTCCGATTGCGGCTATAGCCATGAGTCTTAGCCATGTAGTATCGGGAAAAACACATGAGAAGAATAGATATCTGAAGCTTGATGTTTCGGAGGGCGTTCAAGAATATCTGGAAAATATAAAGAGTCTAAGAGGCTCGGATACAATGGCTGTATATCAGAAAAATATGAATTACAGAATTAACAGGATCATACCTAGACTTGTGTTATTTGAATTTCTGTCAGGTATGTGTATATCGGTAGCGTATAATGTTATGCGACTTGGTATAGGTTTTGTAACCATACTTGGAGCCAAGATGCTTATTAGTGGGGAGATCACACCTTTTGTTTTTTGTTATTTTTGTTGATGTCAGTAAGGGTATATGAGCCGTTATCGCAGGCACTGGAGACGGCGGGCGCACTTATTGCTTCGAGTGTTGCGGCGGGAAGAATTGATGAGATTCTCACTTGCCCTGAGATGACCGGTAAGTCTGAGGCGGATCCTAAGGGATATGATATTGAGTTTAAGGATGTTGATTTTGGTTATGACGAAAAGAAGGTTCTGAACAAGGTGTCATTTACTGCGAAACAGGATGAATATACAGCTTTAGTCGGACCTTCTGGAAGTGGCAAGAGTACGGTGGTCAAACTTGCAGCCAGATTCTGGGATATCAACAGTGGAAAGATCACGGTTGGTAAAGAGGACATTTCTAAGGTTGAGCCAGAAGCTTTGTTTAAGATGTTTTCCATAGTATTTCAGGATGTGACATTATTCCGGGATACCATATATAACAATATTCTCATAGGTAATAAAAATGCTACCAGAGAGATGGTTCTTAAAGCTGCAGAAGATGCACAGTGTATGTCATTTATAGAAAAGCTTCCGGATGGAATTGATACTGTAATAGGTGAAAACGGTCATACCTTATCCGGAGGTGAAAGACAGAGGTTATCCATTGCAAGAGCGTTTTTAAAGGATGCGCCTATTGTTCTGCTAGATGAAAGTACTGCTTCGCTTGATCCGGAGACTGAGACGAGTATTCAGCTGGCACTAGAGAGATTAACTAAGGGAAAGACGGTGCTTATGATAGCCCATAGACTTAGGACTGTTGAAAATTGTGACAGGATTGTTGTATTAGAGGACGGTAAGGTCGTGGGTAATGGTAAGCATGAGGAGCTTATTAAGAAATGTTCATGTTATAAGAAGATGTATAATTATCAGAAAGAGGAGGTGTAGTCTTATGATGATAAGCCATATATTGTATAAAGTAGATGACCTTGAAAAAGGAGTTAAGCTGTTTAATGATAAAGGTTTCAAGGTTGAGTATGGAAGTGAAAAGAATCCACATAATGCTCTGGTGTACTTTAATGACGGCTCTTATGTTGAAATTCTTAAGAGTATGGGATTTACTAAACCTCTTGCGTTTATTTTGAGGAGGATTGGTTACAGGGAATTCGTGGATGGTATGCTTGACCAGGAGAAAGGTCCTGAGGGGTATATGAGGATTGCTTTTGAAAATGATGACACGGAGTTTGTGAAAGAAAAGAGAGTGCTTCAAAAACTTGGAAAGAAAACCGTGTGTGTTCCCATAAGTAGAAAAGACTTAAAAGGTGATCTGTTGAAATGCAAATGTTTATTTCCGTACGATGGAAGTTTCCCTTTCATAAAATCCCGATTCGAGAATTTTACGAATAGAAACATAAAACATCCGAATGGAGCGGTAGGTTTTGGCAAGGTTGAATATCATACATCTGCAGAAGTTATTGACTATATAGGTAAACTTGGCGGGTGCAGCAACTTAGATCTGCACGAGGGAGAATCTCGTATAGAAGTAAGTTATGTATATGAATAATGTTTAAAATAATTAATAAAGAAACGAGGTATATAAAATGAATGATAACACGAAGAATAGTAATAAGCTGACGGGAAAGGATCTTATGAATATAGGTATTTTTACAGCATTGTTTCTAGTTGTGGAAATAATCGTTGCCTGTGTATTAGGAGTATTTCCAATGGGATTTGTTCTGATTTCTATTGTTGAAGCCATAATTCTGGGAATTCCTATGATGCTTTATTTCACGCGTATTAAGAAGTTCGGAATGATTCTGATAACGGTTGTGGTTAATGGAATTATTATGATTGTTACAGGTATGGGTCTTGATGCATTAAGATATGGTATTTTTATCGGACTTATTGCCGAGCTTGTTATGAAGTGGGGCAATTACAACAGCGCAATCAAGGCTATAATCGCATATGCAGTATTCAGCCTTATTGCAGTGACTAACTATATTCACTGGCTGTATGCAAGTGAAGAGTGGCTTGTAGGTCAGTCTGCAGCCTATGGACAGGATTTTACCGATGGAATAACTGGTTATTTTTCAATGTCATGGTTCTTTCCTGCTATAGTCATTGCAACATTTGTAGCTGGTATCATAGGGGGCTTCATGGGTAAAAAGGTTCTCAAGAAGCATTTTGTTAAGAGTGGATTATTATAATGGATACAGTTATAAGAAATGAAAAAGCAGGTAAGGCACAGCTTTATCTGGATCCAAGAACCAAACTGTTGTTATGCGTTACGGTTTCTATAGTTATGTTTGCGAAGGATAACACAGGAATATTCAGATACATTATTCCGTTTATGGTTGTTATTCCGCTGCTTTTTGTAGCTATAGCAAAGAGTCCGTGTATGGCTATAGGTTATGGAATTATGTATATAATAGCGCTTAAGGTTCCGGTAATGTTGGTGCCTTATCTGCCGAAAGCCGTAAATGTTTTGTTTACGGGAGTTATCGTGACGATGACCAAGCTTATACCGGGAATGTCTATGTTTATATTTCTTATTTCGACGACGAGTGTAAGTGAATTTATCGCTGCAATGGAGAAGATGAAGGTGCCTAAGATTTTTATTGTGCCGACATCTGTAATGTTTAGATTCTTTCCGACCATTATTGAAGAATACGGGAGCATCAAAGATGCTATGAGTCTCAGGGAGGTAGGGAACTTCAGAAATCCAGTACAGATGCTTGAGTATAGGATGGTTCCGTTGCTTATTTCTCTTACTTCCATTGGCAATGAACTGTCTATATCAGCTCTTACGAGGGGGCTTGATGCACCCGGAAAAAGAACCAATATGTGTGCGATAGGATTCTGCATCCAGGATTATATTGCGATATTTATATCAGCAGCGTTGCTAATACTTATGGTGATTGCGCTGATCTGGGGAATATAGAAGAGGTATAAAAGTGATAAAAACCGAAAATGTTTTTTATAAATATGAAAATACAATTGAGGGAGATGCTCTTACTGATATTTCCGTAGAAATCCCCAAGGGACAGGTGGTGCTTCTTTGCGGTGAGTCTGGAAGTGGCAAGACTACTTACACCAGAGTTGTAAATGGACTTTTGTCTAGTTATTATGAGGGGAAACTCAGTGGCGATATAGAAGTGTGTGGAAAAGATGTTATGCATACACCGCTTCATGAACTTGCAAAGGATATAGGTTCGGTATTTCAAAATCCCAAATCTCAGTTCTATACACTTATTACAGATACTGAAATAGTATTCGGATGTGAAAACCTGGGGATAGCTAAGGATGAAGTGCTTAGAAGATTCGACCGGGTTGTTGGAGATTTTAATATTGAAGATCTGCTTGGAAGGAATCTTTTTTCACTTTCAGGCGGAGAAAAACAGAAGATAGCCTGTGCTTGTGTTGCAACCTTAAATCCTAAAATAATAATAATGGATGAACCATCTTCAAATCTTGACATCAAATCCATAGCAGAGCTTGGAAGAATCATCAGAAAATGGAAGCAGAAAGGCTGCACGATAATAGTTGCTGAACATAGACTGAGTTGGTTAAAGGACATCGTTGACCGCGTCATTTACTTTAAGGATGGAAGGATAGCGGAGGATTCGGGCAGTGATCTTTTCTGGAAACATTCTACAGACGAATTACACGAGATGGGGCTTAGAGCACCGGCTGAATTCAAACCGCTATACACTAATGAGCTTAGTAATGAAATAGCCATAGATATCAAGAGATTATCCTTGAAAAGAAGAAGAAACAATTCTTGATGTCAAGGATTTAAGAATACTTAAGGGCGCCGTGGTAGCTATACTGGGTAATTGCGGTGCGGGAAAATCTACGTTTGCAAGATGCTTCTGTGGGTTGGAGAAAAAGGCCCTAGAAGAAGTATATATAAATGGCAGGCTGTGCAAACGTAAGGTCAGGTTAAAGAAAAGCTATATGGTAATGCAGGATGTAAATCATCAGCTTTTTACCAGCAGCGTTGAAGAAGAAATTTTGCTGGGGGTTAAAAGTGAAGATGAGCACAAAAGAGAAGAAATTCTTAATAGTCTTATTAAACAGATGGACATAGAAGACTATAAAGAGGCGCATCCCATGTCGCTTTCGGGTGGACAGAAACAGAGAGTTGCCATAGCCAGTGCCCTTGCATCGGATAAGGATATTATGTTTTTTGATGAGCCTACAAGCGGACTTGATTATAAGCATATGAAAGAGGTTTCTGAGTGTATTAAGCAATTGTCGACATTGGGAAAAACGCAGTTTGTAATAACGCATGACCCTGAGCTTGTAGCGGGATGTTGTGATTACTTCATTTTCATAGAGGATGGTCTTTTGAAAAAGCACGGGGAATGGAATCAGGAAAATATTGATTTTGTAGCCGGATTCTTTAGTCGGCAGTAATCGTTATTGTTGTGACACGGAGGATAATGTTGGAAGACGTAAAGATTATAAAAAAACTTACTGATTATGAGGAGGGAAAGACTATATTCTTAGCCTTTCCTTATGCCGGCGGAGGTGCTTCTTTTTATTACAGCTGGCAAAAGCTTTTGCAGGATGTCTGCCAGGTATGGGCAGTTCAGCTACCCGGAAGAGAGGAACGAATGGGCGATGGGTACTATACGGATATTAAAGAAGTAGCTGAGCTTGTTGTACAGCAGATTGAAAATGTAAAATGTCCGATTGTTATATATGGGCATAGTATGGGAACGAAAATTGCTTATGAGGTGGAACGCAGATTAGAGGTACTGCATAAAGATGTAAAGCTTATTATAGTTTCCGGATGCGGGATACCTACGGAAGAAGAACCGGAATTTATTGCACATCTACCGGATGATGTGTTTATTGAAAAGGTTATGGGATATAACGGAATTCCGACAGAACTGGCAGAAGACAAAGAAATAGTCAAATTCTTTTTACCGACCTTGAGGGCGGATTTTGTGTTGAGCGAATCCTATAAATGTGAAGAGCTTAACAGGGGTAATGTTCCCGTCAGGGCGATGGGAGGAACAGAAGATACCGAGGCTGATGAAAATGCAATGAAAAAATGGAAGAAGCTTAATCCGGAGAACTTCGAATACAAAATGTATGAAGGTTCCCATTTCTTTATAAAAGAAAAGCAGCACATGGTGGTAGATCAGATTATAGACTGGATTATAGAGATAGGCGATTAAAGGATAAAATTATGAGTGTTTGTATAGGAATACTTGGAGCGACGGGTAAAGTGGGACATGTGGCGGCGAAGTATCTGGAACCTGATTTTCAGGTGCTTAAAGCGGCAAGAAGTAATATAGGGGGCAATAATTATTATAGAGTAGATGCAGATAAAGATGAGGAATTGATTGATTTTGCAAAGAAGTGCGATGTTGTTATAAATGCAGTCGGACCTTCTTATGAAAAGTCAGAAAGGATAATGAAGGCAGTTAACAACTGCAATGTGTCATGTATTGATTTGTTTGGAACCAAGCTTATAGAAAGCGGCAGTTCGGATAATGGTGCATCCGGTGATATATTAAATATAATCGGTGCAGGGTGTGAGCCGGGAATTACTGGGGCGATACTTGACAGACTTGCTAGGAATTACGAGGATGGTGACCAACTTCTCCTTATAAAGGGCGGTGAAGAAACAGGTGGTGTGGCAGCCCTTAAAGATATCATACTGAGTTCTCTATCAGGTTATATTATGCCTAATAAGGTGTTGAAAGATGGACGGCTGAAAGAACGGAAAATGTATGGTGAGATTAAGGAAGAAGTAGAAGGGTTCGGAGCTTATGTATATAAGGATATCATAATGGATCAGGAGGGTCTTTCGGTCTGTAATAAATATGGCGTTAAAGACTTTGAACAATATAAGTCATATGCAGATATTGCAAGCAAAAATCTAATCACTGAAGGCTGTGTCAGATATGCAGTCGCAGTGGATCTGGAAAGTCGAAACAGAATCTGTGAGGACATTTATAACCAACAGGTAAACATTATTAGAGGCAGAAAACAGTGGGTATCTATAAATGCCGTTTTAAAAAAAAGAAATTCTTATAATTCAATAATTATTAGAGGAAAGGATAGTTCTTATCTATCCGGGTTAACAGCTGCGATAGCAGCGAAAACCTTATTAAATTCCAATAAGAATAGAGTTAAAGGTATGGTCTGGGCATATGATTTTGTGGACTCGGAGTATTTATTCGAGTGTCTGAAAAAGGCAGGAGTCAGTATAACAGAAAACACAGAAACTACAGATAATCAAGTGGAATATGGTGAGATATAGGACAATATGAAGTGACCTCGCATTTGTAGCAACGTGGATTTACCTGTATACTAAGTTTTGGAAAAAATGGTAACAGGGATTACCGAATACAAAAGGAGTCCGCTTACATGAAAAGAATACTACGAATCGGAATGGATGTCAATAGCACAAACTATACTTTATGCGCCATTGAGCCAAGAGTTGATGGAGATGACATTATTTATGCAAATGTCAAGGTAACGCCGGAACCGGAAAACATTGTACAGTTTATTGAGAATCTTAAGAAAAAGATAAATGATGACTGCGACATTCTTTGCGGCTATGAGGCGGGATGTCTGGGATTTTCTTTGTATCATGCATTAGTGAAAAAAGGAATCCGGTGCACCATCCTTGCCACGACAACCATGCTGACACAACAGGGGAAACGGATCAAAACGGATAAGAGGGATGTGCTGATGATTGCGCAGTGTCTTGCCTATGGCGGTTATCATGCGATGCATATTCCGACAGATAAGGATGACGATGTAAAATTCTATCTGCGTATGAGGGATGACTATAAGCTGGATTTAAAGAAGACAAAACAAAGGATCTGCGCGTTCTGTTTAAGCCAGGGGTTCCATTATGATGAGGGGAGATGGACACAGGCACATTTAAAATGGCTGAAATCACTTGGACTGAGTGAACTGGACAGGGAAACGCTGGATGAATATCTGATTACCTATGAATATCAGACAAACCGGATAGAAGCTTTTGATAAGCGAATAGAGGAACTGGCATCTGAAACAGAGTATGTGGAAAAAGTGAAAAAGCTGGTGTGCTTTCTCGTAGTGAAAACCCATACGGCGTTATCCTGTCTGGTTGAAACCGGGGATTTCCAGAGATTTGCAAAAGGAAATATCTATTCCGCCTATCTGGGACTGGTGCCTGGGGAAGATTCGAGCAGCGACAACATCAACAGACTCTCCATCACAAAAGCCGGGAACAGCCATGTAAGGAAACTGCTGATCGAGGCATCCAAAGGTATCTGCAAGGGAGTGGTAGGGCATAAGTCGAAAGATTTAAAAGCAAGGCAGAGCGGGAATCCGCCGGAGGTAATAGCATATGCAGATAAGGCAAATGAAATATTGAGAAGGAAGTATTACAAAATGATAAGACATGGCAAGAAAAAGAACGTGGCGGTAACCGCCGTTGCGAGAGAACTTGCGTGCTTTATATGGGGCATGATGACAGACAACACCGGCGTGGCATGATATCAGGCTGCCATCCGCCCGTCAAGGGTAAATAAACTGCTGCGCAGCCCTTGACAGCCGGCTGTCATCCTGATGGATGGAAATCAAGCTGATTAAGCAGGCACAGCTACATAATCAGCAGCAACTATTAACGAAAAACTGGAGATATCTTGGAGAAGTCTTTTGGGACTTCAAGGTTCGGGGTATCTGCGGCATCTCCTTGTTGGCAGTGCAAAAGCATTGATCCACGATTTAGGACAGCAGAACCAACGGCGGACCATTGACCTGTAGGTAACCAATCCACGAATAACGGAGTGGCCAAATGCCGGGAATTGTTAAACATAAGGCTTCTCCAAGATATCTTCAGGACGCAAATGTGAGTTTTGTCAGAGAAAAAGTTTGTTTTTTAAATTGCCTCTTGACAAAAGTCACTTCATAACGGAGGTTTTAGACAATGAGACAGAAAATTGAGCGATTACAGGATAGAGGTATTGTTCTTTGGGCAGAAAAAGGAAAACTTAAATTCCGGGCCAAGGAAGGAACCATGACATCTGAAATAATGTCATGGTTGAAGAATAATAAGCAAGATGTGATTGATTATCTTGCGAGTAATTATATGGTTGACCACGATGAGGAAAACAGATACGAGCCTTTTTCGTTAACCGGCATACAGAATGCATATTTGGTCGGGCGTAATTCGGAGTATGAGTTAGGAGGAACAGGATGTCATAGTTACACGGAGTTTAAGTTCGATAATATTGACTGTGCAAGATTGGAAAAGGCGTGGCATGAGCTTATTTTAAAACACGATATGCTAAGAGCTGTATTTTCCTTTGAAGGCTATCAGAAGGTTTTGGAAAAGCCGGCTATGCCCGGACTTGTTGTCAATGATTTGTCTGCAAATGCTACTGGAATAGATTCTTCTGAATTTAAAGAGATCAGAAAAAGCATGGAAGACAAGAACTATGAAATAGGTAGCTGGCCGATGCATCAGTTTGCGGTTACAAAATTTGCGGATTATGATATTGTACATTTTTCTATAGATATGCTTATAGCTGATTTTGTGAGTGTTAATATTATGATGTCCGATCTGATAAAGCTATATGAAGGGGAACAGTTAAGTGTATCACAAGATAGTCTTACATTTAGAGATGTTGTTCTTGAAGATGTGAAGAATGCGAGTTTGATCAGGAAGACAGGTAAATATGCTATTGATGAGGAATACTGGAAAAATCGTGTGAAGGAAATGCCGGCGGGGCCTGTTCTTCCGGTGAAAAATGAAGTGTCAGAAAAGACAAGCTTTACCAGACGCATCTTTACATTGAGTCCTGATAAATGGGATAGATTGAAGACTGTGGCTAAGAACAATGAGATCACTTCTTCTGTTGTGATCATGACACTTTATATAGAGACAATATCCAGATGGTCATACGGCAGCAGTTTTTGTATTAATCTTACACTTAATGACAGAGACAGAGAATATCTTAGTGAGAACGCTATTGTTGGCGACTTTACTACTATAGATGTGTTCGAGGCTAGAGATACTAACGAAAAATTCATTGACAGAGCTAAGAGAAATCAGCTGCAGTTGGTTAAAGACTTAGAGCACAAGAGCTTTAGTGGGGTTGAAGTGTTAAAGGAATTAGGAAGAGACAAGGGAGAAAAGATTGTTATTCCTGTTGTCTATACAAGTACCTTGGGCTCGAAAGAGGATGACATCATTTCTGAAAAGTCGGAGCTTATCTATGGCGTAAGCCGTACACCTCAGGTATGGATTGATTGTCAGGTGGTTGAATCGGCAGGACGTCTGGTAGTCAACTGGGATGTGAGAGATGGTGTATTTGAAAAAGAGATCATTGATAGTATGTTTGCTGCATTTACCGAAGCGGTTAAATATGTTGCGGATAATGAAAAGAGTTTGAATCAGTCAGAAGTCATAAAGTTTCCAGAAAAATATGTTGCAGAAAGAAAGGCATTAAATGATACAGATAAAGACATAGCCAAGTCTTATATGTATGATGGATTTTTATCTCAGGTTAAAAATGCTCCGGAAAGAAGAGCTCTTGTGGCTTCAGATGTAGAGTACAACTATCGGGATCTGGCAGGTTATGTGCAGGATATAAGAAATAAGCTGAAGGATGCAGGAATTAAGGCTCATGATAAAGTTGCCCTTATAGAAGATAAAAGCGTATATCAGATTGCAGCAGTGCTTGCAATCATTTTAGAAGGTGGAGTATATGTTCCTATAGCAGTAAATCAGCCGGATAGCAGAAAGCTTGCTATCGTACAGGATGCAGAGGTGTTATGTATCGTAGGAAGAGATGACCTTGCAGAAGCCGGAGTGTCGCTTATTGATCTGTCAGATGTTAAAAAGGCAGAGGAATTCGATTTTGAACCGGCAATGATCGAATATACTGATCCTGCCTATATCATTTTCACATCCGGCAGTACGGGAAGACCGAAGGGTGTAGTTATTTCGCATAAGGCAGCGATGAATACAATAAATGATGTTAACGACAGATTCGATATTACAGGTGATGATGTGATCCTCGGAGTTTCGAGCTTAACGTTTGATCTATCTGTATACGACATATTCGGAGGGTTTGCAGTCGGAGCAACACTGGTATTACCGGATCCCGGCAAAGAAAAGAGTCCGGCTCACTGGAGCGAGCTTTTTCAAAAATATAAGATAAGTGTATGGAATTCGGTTCCGGCTATTCTTTCACTATATATGGATTACAGATCATTAGAGGGACTTGAGAAGAATTCCTCAATGAAATGTATAATGCTTTCAGGAGATTTAATACCAAGAACATTTCCGAAGGAGATAAAAGAGGCATTTACTAATGCCACTGTGTATAGCCTTGGTGGTGCGACAGAAGCGGCTATCTGGTCTATTTATTACCCTATTACAGATTACGACCGGGATAAGAACATACCTTATGGCATGCCGCTTTCAAATCAGTATTTTTACATATTAGATTCTAATGACAGAGTATGCCCGGACGGTGTTACAGGGGAGATCTGTATAGCAGGCGATGGTCTTGCGGATGGTTACTATGGAGATAAGGAGCTTACAGATCAGAAATTCTATGTAAATGATTCGCTTAACAGGCGTATATACAGAACCGGTGATCTTGGATTCTATGGCGAGGGTGGAATCATTGAATTTGTCGGACGTAAGGATTATCAGGTAAAGGTAAATGGACACAGAATAGAGCTTGGGGAGATTGAGAGTGCTCTGCTTGATCATCCTATGGTGGATCGCGCTGTGGCAACTGTGTTTGAGGATGATGATCAAAAGAAGAGTCTTGAAGCATTTGTTGTATTAAAACATGGTGACAACATAGATACAGATTACAGAAATAAAGCTGCCCTGTTGGGTGAAGAGGTTGGAATTGCCGCTGATGCTGCACTTGGAAACAGAACCAAGAAAGCCGTTCTTGACTGGAAGAAGTGTTCAGAGAGAAATGCTGTTGTTGATATGTTGTGGGTGTTCAGATCGTCGGGGGTATTGGGAAATGTGGATGAAAAATACACATATGAACAGATACTGGATAAGATTCGTCCTGACAGTGATTATGAGCATATCGTTAAGCGCTGGTTAAATGTGCTGATTACTGAGGATATTCTTGCATACCAGAATGACTGTTATGCTCTTACAAGTAAGGGTGAAGCTATGATCGACAGAGATATGGCATGGACAGAGTTTGCGCAGTTAGAGGAAGATGTGGATTACAGCCATAAGCTGTTCGAGTATCAGAGAAAGTCCTCTGATCTTCTGGTAGAGCAGATAAGAGGAAATGTAAGAGGTCTTGATCTTTTCTTTCCGGGTGGTAGTACTGATGTAGCTAAAGCGGCTTATCAGGATAATGTTGTTAATAATATGCTTAATCAGGCTGTGAAAAAAGCTTTGGTAGGAATCGTTAAGTTGAAGGAAGAAAGACTTGATCGCAGGATTAATATTCTTGAAATCGGAGCGGGTGTAGGCGGTACGTCAGATGTTATTATTCCTGAGTTAAAGGAATTTGATGTATCCTACTGTTTTACAGATGTATCTAATTTCTTTATTATTAAGGCGAAAGAAAGATATAAGGATTATGACTTTGTATCATATGGTCTTTTTGATATAAATAATAGCTTTGAGAACAGAGGTGTTATTGCACAGGCTTATGATATTGTTCTGTGTGCAAATGTACTACATAATGCCAAGAACTGTCCGGAGGTTCTGGAAGAAATCAAGAAGATTATGACGCCGAAGGGTGCACTTATAATTATCGATACCACTGCAGATTCTTATTCGTTGCTTACATCGTTGGAGCTTAAAGGAGGACTTGATAATTTTGAGGATGTAAGAAAAGAAAGAGAGCAGACATTCTTTGTGGAAGAGGATTGGGTAAGAATGTTTGCGGATGCGGATTTTGATACGGTAATAACCTATCCTGCTAAAAATGATGAATTTAGCGATATCGGACAGAAGGTATTTGTAAATATGGTAAATATTTCTGAGGTTGAACTGGATGTTGATGATATCAAGAACCATTTGAAGAAGAAATTGCTTTCGTATATGGTGCCTGGTAAGATCAAGATTTTGAAGGAGCTACCCTTAAGTGCTAACGGAAAAATAGATAGAAAGAAATTAAAACAAATAGAATATGTTACTAAAAAAGGTGATGGTGGTCCGGAAGAAGGAAATATGACTCCTCTTCAGAAGTGCATTGCTGAAATATGGATGGAAGTGCTTAATATTCAGTCTGTAGCTGTAGATGATAATTTCTATTCCGTTGGAGGAGATTCTCTGTTGATAGCCCAGATCGTCTCTAAGCTGCGTGATAAGATTCCGGAATTTGAGAAGATGAGATGGGATGACCTGATGAGAGATATATTAAAAGAGCCGACTATCATAGGTCTCAGCCGGTTAGTAGAAGAAGACGGTGATAAGATATCGGATAAAAGGACGGACGAAGAAAAGGATATATATCATGACAGCCGCTGTATGCACACGTATCAGACGGGAAATGGAAAACGTGTTACTGCATTTTTCCATGCAGGTACAGGACGTATCAAGGACTATGCAATGATCGCCCCAGAGCTTTGTAATGCGGATAAAGACAGAACAGTTGTAGGTTTTACCTACGGTGATGAAGAATTATATCTTCAGGTTCCGGCAGATAAGCTGATCGATGTGAGAGCGAACGTATATGCCAACCGTCTCGAAGAGCTTCACGCTGACAGCTATCAGTTAGTTGGATATTGCGTTGGCGGTTTTGTGGCGATGGAGACTGCTAAGGCGATGATGGAAAGGGGCTTGGAGGTTGAGCCGGTTCTGGCTATAAGTTCACATTTATGTCTTCACAGCATAGAAAATCAGCTCCTTTTTGAGAGTGCATATGGAGTAATCTTAGGTGCGGATATATTTAAGGCAGGTTACAGAGGTAATCCTGAAATTATAAGATGTGCGCTTGAACATATCTTACAGGGTGAAGATAGAGATGTGACTAATGCTGAATTGTGCTCGCTTGACGGTGATTATGACGAGTTGGGAAAAGCATTTACTGCTCTTACCGCTCTCACTCATGAAAAAAGAATGGAAAACATATATAATAGCATAGATAATCCTGATTTTGCTGGAGAACAGAGTACCATGATAATGCTCAATATTTTATATGATGTGTTTGAACACACATATAAGGCAATGATCAAATATAAGCCGGATTTTTTCAGTGGCGATTTGATTGCATTATTACCTGACACTGATTTGATGACAACATATCCTGTTATGAGAGAGGATACAGACTGGGATGAATTTGTGCTAGGTGATTGCAAAAAGTATGTTGTACATGGTGATCATAATACATGTATTGATTCAGATAATTACAAACAGATTATGAAATATTTGATATAGGAGAAGTCATGGATATTATAGAAACTTTAAAAATGTATGAAGATCAAGGGTATCTGGATAAGGAAACAATCCACGGAGCGATAATGGAAAGTGCAAAGAAATATCCGGACAAAGATGCTGTTATTGATTTTGAGGGAACATATACATATAGGCAGTTAGATGATTACTCTAATTATTTGGCAGATTACTTTATTAAAGAAGGATTGAAAAAAGATGACACGGTGTTACTTCAGTTACCTAATATAAGACTATATGTGGCGGTGCTATTAGGTCTTCTTAAAGCGGGCATAAAACCTGTTTTAATGTTGCCAACTCACAGAGAGAAAGAATTGGAATCTGTTGGAAATACCATACATTCTAAGGCTTATATTGGCTGTGTGGAATTTCTGGGAGTTGATTATGTTTCAATGGCATATAAATTGTTTAAGGAAGGCAGATTAAATGTTGAAAAGATATTCGCTGATACAACATTTACGGGTGATGACGGCTATGAGGCTGAAGTACTTCCCGGATTTGGTGATAAGGTTATTGGAACTGAGTATAATGATTATGTGAATAACTATAGAGACACGGCGCTTTATTTATTATCAGGAGGTACAACTAATCTTCCAAAGCTTATTCCAAGAATTCATGAGGCTTATGTTTATAATGCGAGAGCAACCTGTAAGGTGACCGATATTACCGACAAGTCGGTGTACTTAGCAGTTTTATCGACTTCTCATGATTATCCTTTGACAAGCCCGGGGATACTCGGATGTCTATACAGCGGTGGAACTATCGTCTTATGCCATACGGCAGGATTTGATGAGGCATTTGATATGATCGAGCGTTATAAGGTTACATTTACTTCGATCGTTCCTGCAATAGCTTTAATATGGGCAGAGGTTTTAGACTGGTACGAAGCAGATTTTTCATCTCTTGAGAGAATCTCTTTGGGAGCGGCTAAGATTGATAGAAAGCTGGCATTAAAGCTGATAGATAAGCTGGATATAAAGCTTCATCAGGCGTATGGACTTGGTGAGGGCATAACATGCTATACATCGATAGATGATCCTTTAGATGTGATACTTGAGACACAAGGGAAACCGGTATCTAAGGGGGATAGCGTGAAGATAGTCGATGCCAACGGCAATGAGCTTTCACCGTATGAGCAGGGAGAGCTACTGGAAAAAGGACCCTATACTTTTATGGGATACTATGGAAATGAAGCTCTCAACGAGAACTTATTTACGGAAGATGGATATTTGCATACAGGTGATAAAGCTTATCTTGATGCCGATGGAAATGTAGTCATCTGTGGAAGGGTAAAAGAACAGATCAATAGAGCCGGAGAGAATGTATCGCCAGTTGAAGTGGAAACTATTCTTAGAAAACATCCGGATATTAAGGATGCTGCTGTATTTGGACGCTCCGATGAGCGTCTTGGAGAACGCACCACAGCTATGATAATAAGTGATAATCCGGAACTTACCAATACCGATATAGTTCAGTTTTTTATTAAAGAAGGTATTGCTCAGTATAAGATTCCTGATGAAATTCATTTTACGGAAAAATTCTTATATACAAATGTAGGAAAGGTTGATAAGAAGAACTTAAGAAGGTTTCTGGAGGAAAGCGAGCAGGATGAACAAAGAAGAAATAAAAGAGAAACTGATTAGTCAGATCAAGGATACTAATTATAACGTTACAGCAAAGCAGTTAAATACCATGAATCTGTATGAATTAAATATAGATTCCTTAAGTATAATGAAGATAATCTCTTACTGGATGAAAAATGGTTATAAGGTGAATTTTGCGCAGTTTATGAAAGCTCCCTTTATTAATAGCTGGGCAGAAATAATCATTAATGCTGAAATTAAGGAAAACAAAGCTGTCACCCAAGCTAAGGGAAATGAAAATCTGCTAAGTGATAAGGAGCCTTTTGACCTCACAGATGTTCAGTATGCGTACTGGGTAGGAAGGAATGAAAGCCAGTATCTGGGAGGAGTGGGCTGTCACGGTTATATGGAGGTCAGATGCTTTCGGGTTGATGTAGATAGACTGGAAGCGTCATGGGGAGCAGTACAAAATACCCATGCCATGTTAAGGGCCAGATATACTGATGATGGAAAACAATGTATATGTGAGAAACCTTATTCTACAAAGGTTTTAGTAGATGACTTAAGAGGATTATCAGAAGCTGAAAAAGAGACATACATTCTGGAGAAAAGAGAAAAACTTTCTCATAGATTATTAAAGATCAGCGAAGGGCAGGTGGCTGCATTACAGCTCACAAGACTTACGGACACAGATTATATTATGCATTTCGATATAGATCTGCTTATCTGTGATGTTTTGAGTTTCAAGATAATCTTAAGGGATCTGGCCGTATATTATAAGAAAGGAACGTTACCGGATCTAAGTTGGTGGAATTTTGCGCAGTATCTTAAAGATCATAAGTTAAATACAGCAAAACTAAGAGAAGAAGATGAGGCGTTCTGGCTGAGCAAAATAGATAGCATGCCAAATGGTCCCAAGTTAATGCTCAGACCCGGCGTAGAAAAATTAAATATCCAAGATTTAAGAGGCGCAGTGTTCATTATAGTGCCGCTGATTGGGAAAGCATCAAAAATGAAGCTGCCAGAAACAGACTCACGGTGGCAATGATACTTCTTACGGCATATGCGAGAACAATCGCTAACTGGAGTGAAAATAAGAAATTCTTATTAAATCTGCCACTGTTTAGTCGTGATGATTTTGAAGGCATAGATCAGGTTGTAGCTGATTTTACGAATATTGTATTGGTAGAAATGGACTTCACAGTGAAGAGAACATTTATTGAAGATGCATTGTTTATTCAGAAGGAATTTTTGGAAAATGCTGCACATACATGTGCTTCAGGCGTATGGGTAACACGCCAGTTACAAAAAAGAAGGGGGAATGATGCCAGGATACCTGTAGTGTTCTCATGCAATCTGGGTGAACCTCTTCTATCAGAGGAATTTGTTGAGGAATTTGGGCCGCTTGATTATATGATTTCACAGACTCCTCAGGTGTGGATTGATTTTCAAGCGTTTGATGAAGATGGAGGTCTTACTTTACTCTGGGATGGAATAGAGGAGATATTTAGAGATGGAATGCTTAATGAGATGTTTGACTTCTTTAAGAAAGAACTGGATATTGTAATCTCCGGAATAGAAGCTGTAGATAAACGGGTTTTATCAGTTTTGGAAGAGAAACAGGTCAAAAATCTGGAAGAAAGCAAAGCATTCAAAGCGGCAGAAGAGACATTACATGAAAAGATTCTTAAACAGGCAGAGATATCCCCTGACAAGATTGCTGTCAAGAATGTAGATACAGGCAAGGAAGTAACTTATAGCGAATTAAGGAAAAGGGCTTTATCCATTGTAACAGGGCTTAAGGCATGCAGAGAAGAAGGAGATCTTATTGCACTTTTTCTGCCAAGAAGCGAGAGTGAGGTAATAGCAGCACTTGGCGTATTAAGCAGTGGCAGAGGATATATACCTATCCATGTGGATCAGGCAGAGAAACGCCTTTATGACATGTTAAGTTCTGATAGAATATTAGCAGTTATAACCGATGTCAAACATATGTCACTAGCTGCAAAATATAATAAGCAGGTCTTTTGCTATGAAGAGCTTCTTAAGAATGAGCCATCTGAGAAAGTGATAGATGTTGCATATGATGCTACAGCATACGTCATATATACATCCGGAACGACAGGAAAACCAAAGGGTGTTGAAATAGCACATAATGCAGCGGTTAATACCATTAATGAGGTAAACAGGATATGCAATGTGTCCGATAAAGACAGCATTTTAAATGTCTCGTCTTATGATTTTGATTTATCAGTGTATGACTTCTGGGGATTATTACGGGAAGGCGGCAGACTGTTGGTTCTCAGTCAAAAGTCCTGGAGAGATGCAGAGAGATGGCTAGAAGTGATCAAGGATGAGAAGGTGACATTGTGGAATTCTGTTCCAACGCTTTTCAAGATGCTCCTGGTGGAGGCTGAAGAAAAGAATGAGAAACTGGAAGATATGAGGGTGTCTATGCTTTCCGGTGACTGGATAGACATGGATATTCCTAAGCGATTTGCTGCCATTTCCTGTGATTCTTATATTATGGCTATGGGTGGGGCTACAGAAGCCTCTATCTGGTCCAACTATAAGATTGTTAAAGGGGATGTTGACAAAGACTGGATCTCAATTCCTTACGGAAAGGCACTTCCGCAACAGATATATAGAGTGGTAGATGAGGCAGGTAATGATTGTCCGTGCTATGTTCCGGGAGAATTATGGATTGGCGGTGCAGGTGTTGCCCAAGGATATCTGGGAGACGAAGAACTTACAGATAAAAAGTTCATATCTGATGAATATGGTAAATGGTACAGAACCGGTGATATGGGGTGCTTCTGGAATGATGGAACAATCGAATTCCTGGGAAGACAGGACAGGCAAGTAAAACTTAGAGGACATAGGATTGAACTGGGTGAGATTGAAAATGCTATAGATAAGGTGGAAGTGATTGATAAGAGCTATGTTGATATCATCAACTTAAGACACCAAAGCTCTTGTGGCTTATGTTACTTTAAATGACAAGAAAGCACCGGATATTATTCACGAAATAGCAGGTATAGTAAGAAGGATGTTTCCGAAAAGGATTATATAGACATACTGAACAGGGATAACGATGATGCTGTAAAAGATGACCAGAGAATGTATTATCAGTATGTTGCACAGAAATTAAAGGAAATACGCAAGAGGATAGATATAGATAAAGTATCAGAGGAGTATCTGCCCTTATTGCACTCATGGGATGAGATTAAGTGTGAAAATGCTGATGATATAAAGGTACCTGAGAAGATTGAGAAATTCGTGTCTGTATTTACTAGCAATATAAATGACATTTTGGAAGGTAATATAAGTGTCGGTGATCTGGTTCTTTTAGACGACTTTGTGGAAGTGGAGGAAGTGTTGGCTTATGATAAGCAGAGTCAGATACTCTCTGATCTTCTACTTAGAAGCCTGAGCAATTTCACTGCTTTAGATGATAATAATGTTGAAATCCTTATTATAGATTCCGGCTCAAAGGAATTTATTAATGCAGTTAAGGCTACATTTAATAATGTCAATTGTACAGTTATGGTTTCTTCGGATTATTACGTTAACAGGTTAAAGGATAAGTTAAATGATTCTGTAAATGTTATAAGGATGGATTTGGACACTGTTCATTATGAGCTTATGAAGAGATATGACATTATTATCTGTAATCAGTCGCTTCATAGATTCGCAAATGTTAATGTTGCGTTACAGAATCTTGAGTGTATGCTTAAGGAAGGCGGATATCTCTACTTTGCCGAAAGCTCAAGAATGACAGCGTTAGCTAATATAACAACAGTATTTCTTAGAAAAGAATATACCGACTTAAGAAAAGATTCTCTCAGCATGCTTATAGATCACAAAAGCTGGAAAGAAATATTAAACACCACAAGTTTAAGTATAGTGGAGGAAATAGGTGATGATATTACATATGGCGGATTCAGTTATTTCGGATTGATCAATAACGGTAATAGCAGTGTCACTGTTAAGAATTCCTCTTTTATCAGTGAGCATATAAGAAATATGGTTCCTGAATATATGATCCCTAAGCACTATATATTTCTAAGCAGAGTCCCGATGTCTGCCAACGGTAAGATTGACAGAAAAGCTTTACTTGCTATGCGGAACGATGCGGACAATGAGGAAGCAGATGATGAGGTTAAATATACTAAGACAGAGGAAAGGCTGAGTGAAATATGGAGAGGAATCCTGAAAGTTAAACCTCGTCCAGATGATAACTATTTTATGTTAGGCGGAGATTCACTGCTTGCAACCGTACTTAAAAATGAGATTAAGAAAGAGTTGGAAAATGAAATATCACTTGAAACCATTTTCTTAAAGCCTGTATTAAAGGAGATGGCGAAAGAATTGGATATGAGCGCGTCTGTTATTAAAGATACAGAAAAGCTACCTGTTCTTATAAAAGATGATACACCTTATGAACCATTCGAACTTACTGATATGCAGCAGTCTTATCTGATTGGACGAAGCGGGGCATTTAAGCTTGGAGATTACAGCAGCCACTGTTACTTTGAAATGGATTGTGACATACTTGATCGTGACAGGCTTGAAAACAGCTGGAATGAAGTTATCAAAATTCATGATATGATGCGTGCAGTGGTATGTGATGATAACCTGCATCAGAGAGTGCTCGAGGAAGTCCCTCATTATGAGATTAAGAAAATTGATTTGACAGAGTTAAGTGGCGATTCTTTAGAAGAGTCATTACTGAAGATAAGACATGAGCTCGAACATCAGACCTTTGATTTATACAAGTGGCCTGCATACGATATCCGATATGCAGAGTTTGGCTCAAGATCACGTATTTTTATAAGCTTTGATAACTTATTCTTTGACGGATGGAGCATGTTCTATATATTCCGACAGTGGAAAGCGCTTTATGAAGATCCTGATGTACGGATTGATAAAGCAGATATAACATTTAAAGAATATGTATTAAGTCTTAATGAGAATCGTAAAGGCGAAAGCTATGAAAAGGATCTGGAGTACTGGAAGAATAAACTGGATAATATAAGCGGGGCTCCGGAGCTTCCCGTGAATAAAGAATCTAGCGTTGGCACCTTCAAGAGATTTTCAACTCATTTAAAACCAGAGAAATGGGAGGCTTTGAAGAACAGAATAAGAAATTATGGTCTTACGGAACCTGTATTTTTAATGAGTTTGTATGCAGAAGTTATAGCCAGATATAGCAGGGATAAGAAATTCAGTATCAATCTTACCAGATTTAACAGAATTCCATTTTCTGAAAAGGTCGATCAGGTAGTTGGTGACTTTACAACACTTACAATACTGAGCCTTGATCTTACGATCGGACAAAGCTTTGAGGAAAGAGCAAAAGAAATTCAGAAGGTGCTGTGGTCCGATATATCACATTCATCGGTAAGTGGAGTTCACGTGGAACGCATGCTTAATAAAAACAAGCAGTCGGATGTGGTGATGCCGGTTGTATTTACAAGTGGAATTGGACTTACAGAAGACAGAACAACAGGTGAAAATTCATATCTTGGAAAGTTAGGCTATGGTCTTTCACAGACGCCGCAGGTATGGCTTGACATGCAGGTCTATAATGATGCGACCGGACTATACGTTTCTCTTGATGCAGTCGAGGAACTTTTCCCGCAGAATATGGTTGCAGATATGTTTAGCGAGTATGAGAGGCTTCTAAATGTACTTTCCAAGGATGAAACTTTATGGAATAAGGAAACTGGAAGTATTGTCGAGAGCAGTGATTATTCCATGATAGAGGCAATTAATGCTACCCGGTGCAGATTAGATAAAAGAACTCTGGTTGATGGAATTAAAGATTTAGCCGTACAAAGTCCTGAGAAAGTAGCAGTTGTTCATAAGGGAACAACCTATTCATATCAATATGTGTATGATAAGGCAAAGATTATTGCGCAGAACCTTGTGAAGGAGGGAGTAGGGGCGAATACTCCTGTGGCCATACTTATGCATAAGTCACCGGAGCAGATCATTGCAGCTCTTGGAATAATGATGGCGAAGGGTGCATATCTGCCTCTTAACGCATATCATCCTGTATCAAGAAATAAGAGAATACTTGAACTTGCAAATGTAAAACTTATCATGACAGGAGCTGGATCTGAAAGTGATGAATATGCTTCGGACTTCGACATAATAAATATAAATCAGCTTGATACAGTTGATGTTGAACTTCCGATGATAAGTGAAGATACTTTGGCATATATCATTTATACTTCAGGTACTACGGGAGACCCTAAGGGTGTAGCCATTACACATGGTGGGGCTATGAACACTATTATAGACATTAATAATAGGATCAAAGCTGAAGAAAATGATGCAACTATTGCCTTATCACAGATGAATTTTGATCTCAGTGTATATGATATATTTGGGATGCTTGAAGTTGGAGGATGTATTGTAATACCCGAGGCAGATAGAGCAATAGAGCCTTCTTACATAGCTAAACTTTGTAAGGATGAAAAGGTTACTATATGGAATTCTGTTCCGGCTTATATTCAGATGGTATTAGAGTATGGTAATAGTAATGATGTTATAATACCCGATATAAGACATATCCTTCTTAGCGGAGACTGGATTCCGGTAGATATTAAGGAACAGGCAAAGAACGTTATGACTTCGGCGGTGGTTCATGGACTGGGTGGAGCGACAGAGGCTTCAATATGGTCTAACTGGCATACGGTAACAGATGAAGACAGTAAGAGGACAAGTATTCCCTATGGTGTTCCGCTTGCAAATCAGACTATGTATATTCTCAATAAGAGTATGGAATCTGTACCCTATAATGTTCCCGGTGATCTGTACATTGGAGGAAAGGGTCTTGCATTGGGATACTGGAATAATGAGGAACTTACTAAAAAGAGCTTTATAGATAATGCATATCAAGGAATGAGACTATATAAAACAGGTGATCTTGCAATGTATTCGCCGGAAGGCTTTATTGTATTTTTAGGTCGTGAGGATGGACAGGTTAAGATTGGCGGATACAGAATAGAGATAGGAGAGATTGAGTCGGCAATAAGAAGAGTGACAAGATCGGATAATGCCGTAGTTGTTAATAATAATCAGCTTCATGCATTCATATGTACATGTGAGGATCTGTCACAGCTTAAAGAGGGTTTAAGAGAGATACTTCCAGAGTATATGATACCTGAATATGTGCATAGCATCAGCGGTATTCCTTTAAGTCCTAATGGAAAGGTTGATAGAAAGACATTAACGGGATTATGCGATAAGAAGGAAGAAGACAGGGCGCAGGTGTCACCTTCTTCTGACTATGAGATTAAGATAGCAGATATTTGGAAAAATTGTTTACAGATTGATGAAATCTATGTAGATGATAATTTCTTCCAGTTAGGAGGCGATTCTTTAAAAGCCGTCATGATCATTAATGAGATAAAGAAAGAATTCTATGTAGAACTCAGTATAACAAGCATTTTTGAATGTCCAACCATAGGGGGACTTTCGGAAATACTTGAGGATCAGATCGGTGGTATGCAGGAAGGAGAAATCTAGTGAGTAAAATTAGAACTGTGGTATGTGGTACATCCTTTGGAAGATTCTACATAGAGGGAATAAAAAGTCTTAATGACCAATACGAGCTTGTGGGGATTCTGTCTACAGGAAGCAGGCAGTCTAAGCGTATAGCAGAAAAAGAAAATATTAAACTTTATACAGATGTAAATGAGATTAACAGGGAAGAGGTCGATCTTGCATGTGTAGTTATCCGTTCTAATATAGTCGGTGGCAAAGGCTCAGAGATAGCAGAAGCATTTTTGGAAAAGGGAATACATGTTGTTCAGGAGCAACCGATACATTTTGAGGACATGAAAAAATGTTACATGCTTTCTAAAAAGAATAACTGCAAGTATTTTGTGGAAATGTTTTATTCAAATGTTTCTACACCGGCAAAATTCATTTCCATTGCAAAAAAGCTGTGTAAAAAAACAAAACCTATATATTTAGATGTCTCATGCAGCTTACAGGTATTACTTCCGACCATAGATATTGTCGGGAGAATACTTGGCGGTTTTAGTCCATGGGAAATGAAGGAAGATAGTCTTAAGGATATAGGGATGTTCAGTCAGATAAGCGGCTTTGTAAAAGGAGTTCCATGTGAGATTAAGGTGCAAAATGAATTAAATGCAGATGATCCTGACAATTACGTGCATTTGTTACAGCGAATGACACTATATACCGAGTCGGGAAGCTTGTCTATGACAGAGGCACATGGAGAGATTATATGGAATCCGTGCTATCTTGTGCCAAGAGATGCTGATGGGGTTCTGGATCCGTATCAGGATGAAACCGTTCTTAAAACCGTACTAAATGATTCGTATGGTTATCAGAATAGAATTAATATACAGAATCTGTTTGAAAAAGAGTGGTCGGAAGCTATTAGTACATATCTTACAGATATATATGAAAATGTTTCAGAAAATACGGAAAACAAGGCTACACAACAGCATAATCTTATGTGTGCCAAGTATTGGAATGAAGTTGGAAGGCTGATTGGAAAAAGCAGACCTGCGAAGGAAAGTAAAATCATCCAATTGTCATTAGATGATCTGGTATAGTTTGAGGTAATGGTATGAAGACCAGTTTTTTATGTGTAGGAATTATAGCCGGTATTATTGTATTTTTGATGCTTTTATGCTGGCTGATGGGATTTGGAATCCTATATGTTGTTTTCAGATTAAAGATTAAAAAGAAAAAAGAGCAAAATGATTACAGCTTTGTTGATGATAATGACCTTGTGCTTGTAAAGTCAAGTTTTGATTCGGATGGCAGAAAACTAAAGACTTATCTGTTTACCAAGACAGAAAGAGAAAAGTCGAAGCTGGTGATTTTGGCAAAAGGAAGCGGACTTTTTTGTCCGGACTATAAGGAGCTTATTGTTCAGCTGGTCCTCAATGGTTATGATGTGTTCTCTTTTGATGTAACAGATAAGATAGATGAGGAGGATGTATGTGATATTCCGAAGGGATACCAGCAGTGGATAATAGATCTGGAAAACGCCTTAGGGTATCTAAAGGCTGAAAAAATACTTACAGCATATGATGATATTTCCTGGATCGGGCACAGCGCGGGGGGATATGGAGCAGCATATATGCTCAAGAATAAGGAGTTTCGTCCGTCAAGATTAGTTGCTGCTGCAACGCTTAATTCACCTACGGGATATGCACAGATGTATTATAGCAAATTGCCATGTTTTATTACGAAACCAATGATATATGGAGCAAGGGCATATTCGCATATACATTATAAGGAATATAAGTCTGCAACGGCATTAGAGGGAGTTAACAGCTGTGATATTCCCATTAAGATATATCAGGGGAATAAGGATAAGGTTCTTCCATTTCCGTGTAGCCTTGCGGCATATAAAGACCAGATAAAAGGTTCCGGGGTTGTTACAAAAATAGTAGAAAACGGAACCCATAATCTACTTGCAAATAAAGAAGTGATAGATGATGTTGTTGAATACTTAAAAGAAAATATAGAATTATTAGGAGAATAACGAGATGAAAAAAGATATTAAAAAAATAATGCTTACATTAATGATGTTATGTATGGGAGTTGTATCTGTAGGATGTTCTGGTGGAACTGATGTAAAGTCGGATCAGGTTGCAAATGCAAATAAAAGTTCAGCCAACCAAGTTGATTCATTAAAGATTGGAGTTTTAAGAACTATAGACAGTCTGCCGATCTATATGGCTGATGAAAAGAACTATTTTACAGAAAATGGAGTGAAGGTCGAACTTGTGGAATTCGGAAGCGCATCAGATCAGTCTAAGGCGATTGAAAGTGGCGCTATTGATGGCATGATGACTGATATGGTGGTTCAACATTTATTACAAAAGGGCGGCACAGATATGAGGACAGTAACAACATCTCTTGGCGCAACCAAAGCTGATGGAAAGTTTCTGGTAGTTGCTTCGGAGGGTTCCGGTGTGGAGGATATCGGGGATGTTAAAGGCAAAACGGTTGCGATTTCTGAGAATACTATGATGGAATACCTGGTGGATTCTTATATGAGTGAGTTGAATATTGACATAAATGATATTGAGAAGGTTAATATTCCAAGCCTGTCATTACGTCTTGAAACTTTGCTCGCTAATAAAGTTGATATGGCTATCCTGCCGGACCCAATGGGTGATCTATCCCTTACCAAGGGGTGTAAGAGTATCATAAATGATACAGAGTTAGACAATAACTATTCTTCTACCGTAATTGCTTTTAGAAAAGAAGTAATCGATTCAGAGCCAGATGCCGTAGCATCGTTTGTCAAAGGATTCAATCAGGCAATCGATAGGATTAATGAAAAGAATCCGGATGATATGGACTTCATCTATTCAGTATCTAATGTTCCGGAAGAACTACAGGCAAGTTGGGTTGTGCCAACATTTACGAAGAATGTAGTGCCTTCGGAGGATGATACCTCAAGTATTGGTAGATGGCTAGTAGGAAAAGGACTGATTGAAGAAGAGTACAGTTACGATCAAATTGTTGATTCGAGTTTTATTAAGGAGAATTAATAGCCATGTTAAAGGTTTCTAAGGTGGGAATGAATTATAAAGGTGATACTTCAGGATATTACGCGATTAGAAATATCAGTTTTGAACTTGAAGACGGTGAAAATCTTGCTATAGTTGGCGGTTCCGGATGTGGAAAGACAACTCTGTTAAATATAATAGGGGGTCTTTTGGAGCCGACTGAGGGTGAAGTTACATTTAATGGACGGAAGGCCTGTGATTCTGAAGATATATCAATTATTCTTCAGGATTACGGATTACTCCTTTGGAAAAGCGTGAAAGAAAATATTCGTCTGCCGCTTAGATTAAGTCATCAGAAAGATAAATTTTGTTTGGCGGATCAGGTGATTGAAAAACTGGAATTAAAACATGTTGCATCTAAGTATCCGGGCCAATTGTCAGGGGGTCAGAAACAGCGTACTGCAATAGGCAGAGCGATACTGTCATCTCCTAAAATGATTCTGATGGATGAACCGTTTTCAGCACTTGATCCAATGCTTCGCAAGAAGTTAAACCGGGAATTAAAGGCTTATTTTAAAGAGAAGAAAATAACGGTAATCATCGTTACCCATAGTCTTGAAGAAGCTCTTAACTGGGGCGAAAGAATACTTGTATTTAATGAACAACGTCAAAACAGGATAGTAGAGAATGTTTCCAAAGCTTCAGATAAAGCAGAACGCACGAAATTAAAACAACTGGTCAGCGGTTATATGATGGGAGAATGTTTTGATGTATAAGACAATATCTGGCAAGGTAATCTCTTTGTTGATCATTTTTGTACTATGGCATATATCAAGTCTTTTGTTTAATAAGGATTTTTTCCTAACACAATTGATACCTTTAAAGCGCTTATCGTATTACTTAACGAGGGTGAGATATATAAGCATATATTAAGCAGTGCTTATAGGATCATTTCAGGAACGTTATTGGGGACATTAGCGGCACTGCCGTTAGGTCTTATATTAGGCTGGAGTAGGAAAGCCGATGCTTATCTTGGAAATATTTTTAATATGTTGTATCCAATACCTAAGGTTGTATTTTTACCCATCATTATTGTAGTTATGGGTATTGGCGATTCACCAAAGATATTTCTTATAAGCCTAGTAGTATTCTTTCAGCTTACGCTGACTATCCGTGATGCTGTAAGGCACATACCTAATTCTATCATTCAGTCTATGAAGGCACTTAGACCGAGTTTTTTTCAAAATCTTATACATATGATATTACCAGCATGTATTCTGGAGCTTTTAACAGCACTTAGAGGAACTATAGGTGTATCAACAGCTTTGTTATTTATTACAGAGAATTTTGCCTCTTTTACAGGGCTTGGGTATTTTATAACTAAAAGTATGGACAGTAGGAATTTCTGTGATATGTATGCCGGGATATTGATGTTGGCACTGCTCGGAGTGGGGATATACTTTGTGCTTATGCTCTTGGAATGGAAGTTATGTCCCTGGAAACGCTCTGAGTCAATTTCGAAATAACTATGAGGAGATAGTAAATGGAGAATAATAATAACAACTGCAGTATTAATAAAGTGCAGATGGTGGTCAATGGTTTTATGAGCACTGCAATCATCTATACTGCATGTGAGTTGGATTTATTTGATATAATAAAGAAAAACAATAGATTATCAGTTTATGAGATAGCAGAAAAGATTAATGTAAATGAGCAGTATCTGATCAGGGTTTTTAGGCTTCTTGATCAGTATAATCTAGTCAATCTCACAGAATATGTTGAAGTCACGAAAGAGGGTGAACTTCTTACGGATGACCATCCGGAATCTCTTAAGGATTATGCATTGTTTTGCGGGAGAGAAAGTGTGAAGGGATGGATGGAATTATATCCGGCTATAAAGCAAAATAAGAGCCCATATGAGTTGTTGGAAGATAAGGAGATGTTTGAGACATTGGATAAGAGTGCTGATAAGTTCTCGACATTTAACAAAATGATGAGTTCTGTCAGTAAACAGTTGGAGCTTACAGGTGTTTTTGAAAAGGTCTTTAGCAAAAATGACTGCCTTGAAATTGTAGATGTAGGTGGTGGAACCGGAACTATAATCCAAAAGGCATTAGAATACTATATTAATTCAAAGGGCACGATAATTGATCTTGCCCAGGCCAGAAAAGATGCCGAGGAGCGTCTTGTGCAGTGTGGATTAAGCAAAAGATGCAGCTTTCAGGAAGGGGATTTCTTCAAACCTATCGAAAAGAGAGGCGACTTATATATTCTTTCCAGAGTGCTACATGATTGGGATGAAGAAAAAGCCAAACTGATTTTAAATGATGTAGTAAGTGCCATGAGTTCTGATAGTCGGCTTGTAGTTATAGATGAGGTTATAAGTCAGCGTTCAGATTCTAATGCGTTGAAGGGATATATCTGCGATATTCAGATGTGGGTATTCTGCAATGGAAGGGAACGTACATATCAAGAATTTATGGATCTGTTTGATAAGGCAGGTCTGGAAATAGAGTCTGTAGTAGATATAGATAATGGAACGAGTGGATTAGTATGCCGAAAAAAGGATACTGCAGGTGATAGTTTTGTCATGGGTGAAATATAGTAGAGCCATAATACAGAGGGAGTTATAGAAATTGATTTTCCAATATGCGTGTCCGATAAATGATATAACAGTGGATAAATGTTATAAGATGTTTGATCAGCTTCCTGTCGATAGAAAGAACAAGGTTGGACGATACAGAAAAGAACAGGATCGGAAGCGGTGCATTGTTGGAGTTGTTTTACTTAGATATTGTCTGATGAAAGACTTTGATATTGATGAACATATCGAATTGAGTTATGGAGAATATGGGAAACCGTCATTAGCCGGGCATCCGAAAATTCATTTCAGTATAAGTCATTCCGGTGAATGGGTGATAGTTTCTGTAGGAAATACTGTTCATGGCATTGATGTTGAACATTCACATGATCAGACAAGTGATATGTTTGATTGCATTTTTACTGAGCACGAAAGAAACATAGCTGTTAAGTTGGAAGATAAGGCTGCAGATGATTATTTTGTGAGATTATGGACTGTCAAGGAAGCTTATGCAAAGCTTCTGGGGCTAGGGCTTAATAAAAATTTTACAGAAATAGATGTGGCAGATAAGGAAGATAAGATTGTTATATACGACAGATCTGTTTTAGTGGAAGACTGCATTGTATCTCAGCAAAGAATCGAAGAAGATTATTGGTATACAATATGTGCTGAAGATTCTAAGGATAATATCGGAGAACTTGAAACAGTGTCATTTGAAGATATATATGAGTATTATATAGCATTACAGTAAGGTATGGGTGCTGTTTATGGAACGGAGAAAGATAAGCCCGGATTTTTTATGGCTATTAATATTTCTGTGAGTGTGAGGAAGAATACGCTTGATCTTAATGTGGGCTTTGATGAATATTTTGAGGAGTGGGAAATTATCATAAGATACACAGGTTCATTGGACAACATACGTGAAGAACTTAATATAACCGTATGAGAGAGCAATATAGCGAAAATATGGCTGCCGTAGCGGAAAGAAAACAATAACGGTGACAGCGAATACGGACGGAACTCTGAAGTTGGAGGAGAAATGGCTCGGCACCACAGTATCCATTGTCAAAAGTGGCAATCAAAAAGATAAGCGTGACAGCGAGGCACTAAGCTTTATCATTCCGGCAAGGATTGCACAGACGCCATCGCCTGGGGCAGAGGATGAAAGTGGAACGGGTGCTGGAAAGCTGACCGGGCTGGAAGCAGGTACGGCTTATCAGATCTCCACAGATAACGAAGCCACATGGACGGATGTGACCTCTGATGAAAACGGCGAAATCACAAATCTTGCACCGGTAAGCTATATTGTGAGGATAGGCATCACAGATACTGATTTTGCAAGCAGCCGAGCGCCTAGGTAACGATAGCTGCATGTCCGGTCACTTATACCGCTACCCTGCATGGAAACGGCGGGAGCGGCACAGACCTTACTGATTATGTTGAAAAAACAGGAGCAACCCTGCCGACAGACTGGACGAAAACGGGCTACATCTTCGGCGGCTGGTATGAAAATGAAAACTGTACCGGAACGGCGGTTGCAGAGATTTCAGCCACGGACACAGGCAATAAAAATTATTATGCGAAGTGGGAATTTGTCAGCTACACGATTACCTATGACTTAGGCGGAGGTACGGCGGACGGCAATCCGAATACATATACCGTGGAGAGCGGCAACATCACTCAGAGCAATCCGTCGAAAACGGGCTACACCTTTACCGGTTGGAGCGGTACGGGTCTGACGGGCGATACGAACATGAGTGTTACCATAGCGGCAGGAAGTACGGGCAACCGCACTTATACGGCACATTGGAGTGTGACTGACAGTTAGGACAGCGGCACGGATAATTCTGGTGATGATACGGATAACTCCGATAATGCGGAGGACAGCAGTACGGATAAGTCCAGTAATACGGACAGCACCGACAGCAATACGGATGACTCCAACAATACAGATAGCTCCGATGATACAGCTGATGCTGATAACACAGATAATTCCAATACCGGAAAACAGCCGGGAACGCCGACTGTTCCTGACAATCAGACAGATGCCGGTAAAAGGCTTGTACTAACGGGCGAGCCGGTCAAAATGGGAAATCTTGGTGATGATTCCAAAACCACAACGGTGCAGTCATTGTCACGGTAAACTGTGAGGACGATTATTATACCGCCGGAGTAAAAGACACCGTTGCGGTGGCGAATATCGTGCTGACGCCGGAGTAGTTACAGCTTGTCAATAACGGTGAGACTATGGAAATGCGGATTGACGTGACGGACATTTCGGAGAGTATCGGTGCGCAGGATAGAGAGGTCATCGAACAGGGACTTGCCGAGTGGCGCAAAGAGTTACCGGAGCTTATGCTTGGCATGTATGTTGACATTTCCATGTTTATCTGCATTGGCGGGGGCGATTGGGACGCCATTACCTCCACCGATGAGCCGATTGAGATTGTTATCGGCATTCCAGAGAAACTTCTAGCGGACGGCAGGGAGTTTTACAATATCCGTTCCCATGAGGGCGCATACATCCTGATAAGTGCACAGACAGTGATGCGGACACCATTACCGTCAGCACGGACAGCTTTTCTGCTTATGCGATTGCCTACCGTCAGAAGGACAGTGCGGCGGAATCGGCAGGAGACACAAAATGTGGGCTGTGCCACATCTGCCCGATGTTCCTTGGAATCTGCTGTTTTATCTGGCTGGCGATTGTGATAGCGGTAATTCTGATAATTGTTGTTATTATTATGAAAAAGAGAAAAGAACTGAAAGAACAATAAAAGAGAAAACGGTCCGGTAGAGAGGATTTTAGAGCATGATTCTGCCAGGCTGACTTTAAAGGGAAAAGTATAAATAAATCAGCAAATATGGAGCAATTGGAAAAAATGGTATAAATATATTATTTAGTATGAAAATGGACTACCAACGCTCGGAAATTTGGTGAATTGCAATATATTCATCAGATTTTCGAGCGTTTTACGGTTTTACATAAGAGCAGTCTGCAAAATATGTTGCTCTTATGTCTGTCATGGGAAAGAGTACATGATTAGGGGACCTCCATTTTGAATTTCGGACAAAAGTATCAGAATGGAGGAAAGAGAAGTGAAGGATAAACATAACGATTCGGTTCAGAACCGGTTTACGGCTTATCTGGTGGTAGCCGTTACCAATAAGCGGATTCATTACATGAATCGGAAAAAACGGTTGCGGGAACTTGAGTCGATACAGAATGATTTACTGGAAAAGCATTATTTGGATTTTGACAGGCAGTATCATGATTATATCGGGGAACAGACGGAATTTATCATGGAAGACTGGGGAAAATTTCCCGAACTTCTTATGCTGTTGGAAAGCGAAAAACTGTTCAGGGCAGTCAACAAACTGAAGGAGCGGGAACGGAAACTGCTTTTTGCCAGAGTGTTTGGGGAGCTTACCTTTGCGGAGCTTGGAGAAAAATTCGGAATGAAACCCAAGCAGGCAGAAATGGCTTATTACTATGTCATCCGAAAACTCAGGAAGGAACTGGAGGTGAGCAGAAAGCATGAATTTTGAAATGCTGCTTAGGAAGGTTCAAGAAAGTGACAAGGAGGCTCAGGAGGAAATTTTTCGGATGTACCGTCCGCTGTTGAATAAGTATTCTATGGATATCAATATCTTTGATGAGGACTTGTATCAGGAGCTGTCGGCAACCCTTTTAAAGTGTATCCAAAAGTTCCATATCTAAAATGAGGAAACAGGGAAAGCAGCGCTTTGACAGGGAAAGCAGTGCTTTGACGCTTTCATGCGTATAGAATGATGTGTCGCAGAAGGGCTATTTTTCCTTCTGCGGCATGGATTTCGATAGAGAACCGTTACGTTTATTTCTGAAAAATTTCAAGTAAATGGGATATGGCAGTATCCTTTTTTGTATAACTATAAATGAGCAAGTTCGTGATTTTGCATAAAAAGAAAGACACCTTAAATCGTTTGTGTTGTATAATGAAAGTGACAAAACAGCCATTGCAACATTTACGAAAGAAGATGTCTCTCGCAAATATTATACATCATTCTACATTCTTATACAACCAGTTTAAGAAATTAAATTTATGCAAATCTTTTTCGAACAGAGTGATCGGTCATCTCATGAGTATTCTGATCAGTATCTTTATCTCAGGTTACCATGGAAAGACTACCGACTTTGCACAAAACAGTTCCTGCCACAGAACTACCATCGCCCATTTCCTCAATTCCGGGAAATGGGATGATACCTTACTGGAAAATACGTTAAAATCCTCCATAGTTGAAATTATTTATTCAGAAGCACAGCGCACCGGAAAGCCTGTTTTCTGTATTGTGGATGATACCATAGCTTCAAAGACAAAGCCTTTGTCACAGGCTCTGCTTCCAATTGAAGATGCGTATTTCCACCAGTCCCATTTAAAGGGAAAACAGGATTATGGTCATCAGGCGGTTGCTGTTATGCTTTCGTGCAATGGCATTATCCTGAACTATGCTTTTGTCCTGTACAATAAATCCATTTCCAAGATTGATATTGTGCAGAACATTGCAAAGGAACTGCCAGAACCTCCGGTCATGTCATATTTCCTTTGTGACTGATGGTATGTTTCTGAAAAAATAATCAACACATTTGTACAGAAGGGGTTCCATACCATTGGAGCGTTAAAAACAAACCGCCTGCTGTACCCATCAGGAATGAAAAAGAAGCTCAGCGAACTTGCTGCTGAATTATCAGTAACAGAGAAGGGATTTGACCTTGTGACCGTCAAAAGCCGAAGATATTATGTGTACCGGTATGAAGGAAACCTGAATGATATCGAAAATGCGGTTGTTCTTTTAAGTTATCCTGAAAAGGCATTTGGAAATCCCAAAGCACTGCGGGCTTTTATCAGCACAAACGTGGCGTTATCAACACTGGAGATCCTTACCTGCTATGTGTGCAGATGGCCGATAGAGGTCTTTTTCAGACAATGTAAGACCCGGCTGGCACTGGATACCTATCAGATACGTTCCTCAAAGGGGATCCAAAGATACTGGCTGCTGATGTCAATGGCACATTATATCTGTGTTATAGGCACTGGACGATATCAGTCTTTCCAGGAAGGACATCAACTGATTCGCAGTATCATTCAGCAGGAAAAGTATCAATATCTGTTTCAATGTGCAAAATCCAGTATTGATTTTGAAGCGTTTATGAAATTAGCAGGATAGTTTTGTGCATTTTTTCAAATTTGCTCATTTATAGTTTATAGGAAAGTCTAACTTTGGGAATGCTAGATATGAAAAGTGCCTACAAGTTAGTGGGCACGACAAATAAACGATAGGTTTTAGAAGATATAGAAGCCTTCAGTACCAGGGAAGTTTTCATCGAACTCATCGTCTTCATTTAAGAAGTAATCCATATCAAGCAAATCATCCTCACTCATGTGACGGATGTCATCAGCAGTCATGCCTTCAGGTGGATTCTGTATGTACTTGTTTCTGATTTCATCTGAACGTTGCGACATAGTATTTCCTCCGTTTTTTTTACATTTTATCACAGAGGAAGAGGTGATGTATATATTTATGCTGATGAGGGAGATGGGAGTCTACCCATAGCCTTTTCGTACATTTTGTTCAGAGAAATATGCTGATGTTTATGATAAAGCTCAAGGAAAAGCATTGTTTCGCGTCAGTTAGGGCATTTAAGCGGGTCATAGCCAAAGGAAGATAATGTACAATCGCGCCAACGATTAAAAGAAAGAATAGTTTTACGTTTTTCCTTTGCAATGGCGAGATTGATTTTCTTATCATTCTCGCGAGATCTGGCATAAAGCCCATAGTAGCGGATTTGCTTGAAATGTTTTTCTGGTATGTGCTGAATAAGCCTTGCAATAAAATCCATTACAGGAATTGTTTCAACAACACGTGGGTCATCTTCATGTCGATTGTAATGAAAAGTTACATTTTCACCATCGTACGCATCAATCCGAGAAGTGGCGATAACGGGACGACCAAGGTATCGCCCAATGTACTTAGCAACAATTGTTGGATTATATTTGTTTGGTTTTGCATATACGTAGAAACCATCCTTGTGTTCTTTATAACATTTGGCTTTAACTTTTTTGGATTAAAAAAACTGAAGACTGTTTATGGATGAAATAGGACATTTCTTCCTAAAAACAGTATGTTTATGGTATACTAGCTAGTAGTAATGCAGTTTCAACCGACATTACATATTATTATGAGAAATTAATGCAAAGGAGTTACAATCAAATGGATAACAATGAAGTAGTAACAGAAGAAGTGGCAGCAGTTGTTGAAAATAATACAGGTATTGAAATAGAGCCTTTATTTGAGGAGCAGGTTGATTTTGATACATTCTCAAAGTCAGACTTCCGTGTTGTAAAGGTTAAAAATTGTGAGGCAGTACCTAAGAGTAAGAAACTTCTTAGATTTACACTTGATGATGGTACAGAGAATGAAAGAACTATTCTTTCAGGAGTACATGCATTTTACGAGCCGGAGGAACTTGCAGGTAAAACTTTACTTGCAATCGTAAATCTTCCACCACGTTCTATGATGGGAATAGATTCATGTGGTATGCTTCTTTCTGCAATACACAATGTAAATGGAGAAGAAAAACTGAATCTGGTAATGTTAGATGATGCAATCCCAGCAGGTGCAAAATTGTATTAAGAGTATAAATGTCACATGGTTGTTAATAACTGTGTGGCATTTTATCGTTGTTGTTGATAAGGATATGAAAAGATGTCTAAAATAGAAGGAGAGCCGGATTGCTGCTCCGACTCAATCTTCCACATGGAATACATCTTCCACCAACATATTAAAGTACTTTGATATCCGCAGCATAAATTCGGCAGATGGGGTGCTGTCCCCACGCTCTATCCTGCCGACAGTTTTGGTGCTGTATCCGATAGCAGCGGCAAGATCATCCTGGTAAATGCCACGCTGCTCACGGATTTCTTTGATATTGTTGACAATCGCCATAAAATTCCTTCTTTCAGATTCTGATTTTTTAGTGTTAATTATGCAAGAACATGTGTCCAATAAAAAGGACTTGCATTAATTGGCACTGGTCTTATTTGCAATTCTTAGCAATATCAGCATGATTACATTTTCCGAGAACCTTACCAAATATATCTAAACGATCATCTTCTCCGACTGGGATAGGTGAATACTTTTCATTGAGCGAAATAAGAAAGATTCCGTCTTTATCATTCTGCAATTTCTTGATATAGGCTTCTCCATTGAGAGAGAAGATGCCAATTTCTCCATTAGCAACAGATTCCTGTTGTAATACCCATGCAATCTGACCATCGTGAAATTCAGGCTCCATACTGTCACCACTAATGCGGACACCGAAAGTAGTATCTTCCGGCAGGATAGATTCATCTATGCGTACAGTCTCTTTCGGTCCGTCTACAAGGAAGTTACCGGTTCCGGCTGATACGGCATTTTCAAAAATATCAATGCTACGGAATGGAATTATCTTAGCAGTCTGCTTTTCATACATTCCGGATGCATGGAGCAGATTGATATAATCCATAGCTTTTTCCCTGCCTTCATCAGTAAGTGAGGAGAAAGGATCAGTAGGATTTACTCCAAAATATGCCTCATACATGTTAGTAATAGCAAGGATTCTACACACTTTGTAAAATATGGTAACGCTTGGTTCAGCAAGATTTCTCTCCCAGTTGGATATGGCTTTATAGGAAATGGTAATGCCTTCCTTTGCCAGTTCATCAGCGAGATCTTGTTG
>ENA-OQJN01000142-OQJN01000142.1-human-gut-metagenome-genome-assembly--contig:-NODE-142-length-36671-cov-3.873139_pt1 | contig 36671 bp, 28 predicted proteins | sample MGYA00242610_ERZ504777 | MGnify/ENA primary metagenome ERZ504777 (study PRJEB26092, sample SAMD00036350) | human gut metagenome | host: Homo sapiens | study: EMG produced TPA metagenomics assembly of... | reverse complement strand
CGTATAAATGTATCACTATCGTCGCCATCCTCTACCGCTACCAGATACTCATCTACCGGTCATTCGGAACACCAGAGAGCTGCGGAAATGCTCCTCCAGCACTTCACCTACACGGATTACAACCTCATCCCCATATTCATGTCCAAATTCCCGGTTAAAGTTCTTCAATCCATTGATGTCCACAGATACTGCTCCCAGTGATTTGTGCTCTTTTTTCTGTACGTCCGACATATATCTGACGAAGCTGTTCCGGTTCATCAAACCAGTCAGATCATCATGATAACTCAGATATTCCTGCTGCTTCTGCATCTTCTGCAAAAGAATAGACTGTGAAATATATGGAAGGAGAGACCTCATAAAAGAAATCTCACATCCGCCTCTGTGTACCCCTACCGCTGCAAGAACTGCCGTAATTCCATCTTCCAATGGCTGAGAAACACTGTAGTCTGCTTCTGTCGTATCCGTGATATCCTGTCGGATCCACCGCGGCCACTGTTCTTTATCAAGCATCTTGATCTTATCCCGCTGCCACGGCACGAATTCAGCACACCACTCATAGATTGTAAGAATCTCTTCTTCATCTCTCTCGATATAATACACATATTCTGAATCGTAGTAATCGCGTATCGTACCGAGCACGTCATTCATAATCTCCAGGATCGAACGCTGTTTATAATTCTCACTCATAGTTTCTTTCCCCCGATATCATCCTGCTCCGTTGGATATAAAATTTAAGAATACTCCATTTCTTGCTCATCCACGGAAACACATATAGTTATTTTATAATAATATCTTTTAAAATGCAAGAAATTGTGAGTTTGCGAAAAAGATACAAAAAAATGACCATACAAAGAAAGTGGGAGCCTGTTCTCTGCATGATCATTTTGGCAATATTTTGGTTTTATTTTGATTTTCTTAATTACCTTAAAAATTCATTGACAGATACTTACAAGCCGCCAATGCCGCCACACTTCCATCTGCCGCTGCAGTTGTCAGCTGACGCACTTCTTTTGTCCGGCAGTCCCCGGCTGCAAAGATTCCCGGATGAGATGTCATACAGTCCTCAGATGCCAGAATAAATCCATTTTCATCCAGGCGTACCAGACCGTCAAAGATTTCATTCTGCGGAATCTGACCGATTGCTACAAAAACACCGGATACCGGAATATGGAAGTCTTCTCCTGTCTTTTTATTACGCAGGAACAATCTTTCTACCATGAATTTGCCTTCAATATCTTTGACTATGGAATCCAAAACAAACTCTACATTGTCTTTTTCTTTCAGTACGTCTACCAGATTGCTTTCCCCACGGAATTCATCCCGGCGATGTACCACATATACTTTATTGCAGTAATTCGAAAGGAATTCTGCATCCTGCAGAGCGGTATTTCCTCCACCGATCACTGCTACATCTTTCCCGCGGAAAAATGCGCCGTCACAGGTCGCACAATAAGAGACGCCGGAACCGGCAAGCGCCTCCTCCTGTGGGATCCCCAGATGCCGGTGAGCCACTCCTGTTGCAAGGATCACGGCCTTACATGGATATTCTTTCTGGTCTGTCACGATGATTTTGATCCCGTTTTCCTCACGTACTTCTTTTACACGCTCGGAAGCAGTCTCTGCTCCCAGCTTCATTGCCTGATTCAGCAGATTCATAGAATACTTGCTTCCGCTGATACTCTCCAATCCCGGATAATTCTCTACTTTCGGTGAATTTACAATCTGTCCTCCAAAATTCAGTCCTTCGATCACCAGAGTCCGTTTTCCTGCACGCTGTCCATAGATAGCTGCTGTCAGACCTGCTGTCCCCCCTCCGATTAATTCCAATATCATACATATCGAGTTCCTCCGTTTTCTATTTTTCTATCGTTTTTCTGCAAATGCCCGGATATTGGACGCATTTGCAAGTTTCTGTACACCTTCTTCTTTGATCACGATCAGTGTCGGCGCCTGCATGACGCCATATTTTCTAACCAGTTCTTCATTTTCTCCCGCATCAACTACTTCATAAGAAATATTGGCTTTTTCCAGGGAATCTTTTGCAAGCTTACAGTTCGGACAGGTCTTCGTTGTAAAAAGAAGTACTTTTCCTTCCTCTGTATTCACCTCTTCGAAAATACGCTGTTCTTCTTCCTGTTCTGTCTCCCTGAAATTCTCCTGCTTCACGTGAGAGTGTTCTACATCATACACTTTTCGTTCCTTAAATTCCTGCAGTTTTCCATCATTCCAGTTCTTGACCGGACGATAATAACCGGTAATTCTGCTGTATACCTCTGTTTCTTCTCCACAAATCGGACAAGTATACTGCTCTCCGGAAATGTATCCATGATTCTTACAGATAGAATATGTTGGAGACATTGTATAATACGGCAGCTTATAATTCTCTGCGATTTTTCTGACCAGAGCTGCCGCTGACTTCCAGTCCGGAAGTTTTTCTCCCAGGAATGTATGGAATACCGTTCCTGATGTATACAGCGTCTGCAGCTCATCCTGAATATCCAGTGCGGCAAATACATCCTCCGTATAGCCAACCGGCAGATGAGAGCTGTTTGTGTAATATGGTGTTCCACAGTCCTCTGCTGCTGTAATGATATCCGGGAACTGCTCCACATCATGTTTTGCCAGGCGGTATGTGGTAGATTCTGCCGGAGTTGCCTCCAGGTTATACAGATCACCATATTCTTCCTGATAGTCGGACAGCCGCTCTCTCATGTGATTCAGAACATCTTTTGTAAACTTCTGCGTTTCCGGATGCGTCAGATCTTTACGGATCCATTTTGCATTCAGTCCTGCCTCATTCATTCCGATGAGCCCGATTGTAGAGAAATGGTTATCAAAACTTCCCAGGTATCTCTTTGTATACGGATACAGCCCTTCATCCAGAAGCCTGGAAATCACCACTCGTTTGATATGAAGTGATCTTGCGGCAATATCCATCATTTTATCAAGTCTCTCGTAAAATTCTTCCTCATTTTTCGATAAATATGCAATTCTCGGCATATTGATCGTCACAACACCAACGGAACCTGTGCTCTCTCCGCTTCCGAAAAATCCACCGGATTTCTTGCGCAGTTCCCGCAGATCCAGACGCAGACGGCAGCACATACTGCGCACGTCGCTTGGCTCCATATCACTGTTGATATAATTGGAAAAATACGGTGTTCCGTATTTTGCGGTCATCTCAAATAACAGACGGTTGTTCTCCGTATCCGACCAGTCGAAATCTTTCGTGATGGAATACGTCGGGATCGGATACTGGAATCCTCTTCCCTGTGCATCTCCCTCGATCATCGTCTCAATAAATGCCCGGTTGATCATATCCATCTCTTCTTTACAATCACCATATGTAAAGTCCTGTTCTTTCCCGCCCACGATCGCCGGCAGATTGGCGAGGTCATTTGGAACAGTCCAGTCCAGTGTGATATTCGAAAACGGCGCCTGTGTTCCCCATCTGGACGGAATGTTCACCCCGAAAATGAAAGATTCGATGCATTTTTTCACTTCCCGATATGTCAGATGGTCTGCTTTTACAAATGGTGCAAGGTAGGTATCAAACGATGAAAATGCCTGTGCTCCTGCCCACTCATTCTGCATGATTCCCAGAAAATTCACCATCTGATTGCAAAGAACACTCAAATGCTTCGCCGGAGCAGATGTGATCCTGCCCGTCACACCTCCCAGACCTTCCTGTATCAGCTGTTTTAAAGACCAGCCTGCACAATATCCGGTCAGCATAGAAAGATCGTGGATATGAATATCCGCATTCTTGTGTGCTTTTCCAATCTCCTCATCGTAAATTTCTGACAGCCAGTAATTGGCTGTGATCGCACCGGAGTTGCTTAAGATCAGACCTCCGACAGAATATGTCACGGTAGAATTCTCCTTGACACGCCAGTCTGTCACCTTCACATAACTGTCTACAATCTCTTTGTAATCCAAAAGTGTAGAATTCAGATTTCGGATTTTTTCTCTCTGCTTGCGGTACAGGATATATCCCTTCGCAACATCTGCGTATCCTGCTTTGATCAGAACAGACTCTACACTGTCCTGAATGTCCTCCACTGCAATTTTATGTTCTTTTATCTTCGGTTCAAAATCTGCAGTCACTTTCAGTGCCAACAGATCAATAATATCCTGATTATACTCTTTTTCTCTGGCTTCAAACGCTTTTCGTATCGCCTCGCTGATCTTGGTCAGATTAAATTCTGTTATTTCCCCGTCCCTTTTTGTGACTTGATACATGTTTCGTACCTCTCCTTTCTGCAGCTAAACGCTGTATTTAGTGTATCACCCACATTTTTGAATGTCAATGAAAAACACCAACATCTAGTATGCAGGTTTTCCTTCAAAAACTAGATATTGGCGTTTATAACTATTTCATCGTTTCTTTATAAGAGTCATCCGCCTGCTGTGTGAGCGCTTTTCCGCCGTTTTCATACCACTTCTTTACGAACGTATCAAAATATTCAGGCGGCTTTTCTCCCACTATGATCTGCAGAAATGTATTCTTCTCTTCTTCCAGCAATTCTTCCGGGATTTTGATTTTCTGACTGCCTAACGAAAGAGGCGGTTGATTTTCATCCAGATTCTCTTTCGTCAAAAGTCCCGTTGCCTGTATCCGGGAAGTGTATGCTGCCCATGCATTCGACGTGGTCACATCTCCTGTAAGGAATGACTTACAGATTTTATAATAAGCAGCTTCTAATCCGTTCAATTTGCTCTGCTGCGTTTTTCCATCCAGAACATCCTGTATATTTTGCTGCACTCTGTAGATCGCATCCCAGTAGTCTACATTGATATTCAACGGTCTTGCTGTCGGATCCACATTCAAAGAAAAATATTCATTGATTTCATCGGACTGCTTCTGATCTTCAAAACGACCATAATCAAACAGTGTACTCACATATTTCCCCACGATCTCCGGATGCTCATATCCCTTTCTTACCACCACATACAGACAGTCTTCATAGGATTGAAATGTACGTGTCCTGGTCGCTGCATTTCCAGTCAGCAGATACGGCTGCCATTTTGCAGTTCTGTCCGCACTATAAGATAAACTCAGTGGATTGTTCGGTGCCCACCAGTATCCGAAAATAGCCCCGCACTTTCCTTCTTTAAGAAGTGTATCCAGATTTTCCTGCTGCCGCAGCAGAAAGTTGGAGTCCAGAATTCCTTCTACATAAAGCTGATGCAGATAGATCAGCGCCTGTTTTGTCTCTTCTGTCACAGAACCATACACCACATTCCCCTGATCGTTCAAAATCCACTGGCTCGGTTTTGCATGATACTGGTCAAAAACAGCATCCAGCCCATAGGTTCCGCTGTTTTCAGAAACCAAATCCGTACTTCCTGCCAACCCCACCGTCTCTTGATTTCCTGCCATATCAGCTTTCACAAACTGCCGGATAATCTCCATCCCTTCCTCCAGCGTTACAGGATCGGAAAGTCCCAACCGTTCCATCCAGTCCTTGCGCAGCCACAAAAGAGAAGCTCCATGATCTACCTCTGCATCCGGAAGTGCGTAGAGTCTGCCGTCAAATGTAGCCGATTCCAGAAGTGCTTCTCCGTAGCTTTGATACATTTCCTTGATCCTTTCTGTGGTACATTCTTCATATACTGTGGTAAGATCTTCGACCATCCCACGCCTGACCAGTTCTTTGACTGTCTCCCTGCCTTTTACCACCAACAGATCCGGCAGCTGCTGATCTTCCATCAAAATCTGAACGGCCTCCTCATAAGAATCGGAATTTTCCCCTTCCAGAACATCTTCGTTTTGAATATTTAACCGTTCTTTCAAGTATCGTGTGTAGGCATTATCCTCATAAGTCGCCTTCACAGGCAGGTTTGCATTATTAGATCCAACGATTTTCCCCAGTGTATAAGTAACAAGCTCGGGATATTTCCCATACGGTGTGTGTGCTGCATTTTCCCACTGTGCGTTTATCACTTCTTTCGATTCCACCGTCTTACCGGTTTCCGATCTTTTGCAGGAAGCGATCAGGAACATCGAGAACACACATAACAGTAGTATGTATTTAATTTTTTGTTTCCTGTTTCTCATGTCCGTTCTCCTTCTTCTTTGGAATCCGTATGCATACTCTGGTTCCTTCTCCTTCTTTACTCTCCACCCGGATTTTATTTTCTTCTCCATAGAGAAGCACGATCCGTTCATTGACATTGCGCACACCATACCCTTTGGATCGATATGTCACGATTTGACTCGCTTTTTCCTCTGTCATTCCGTTTCCGTTATCTTCCACCATAAAATATAAAAACAGCTCATCCTGCACAACCTTTATCCGCAATACTTTTTCAATCTTTTCCGACACATCCAGCCCGTGATCGATCGCATTTTCCACCAATGGCTGCAAAATGAGTTTCGGGATCTCACAACTTCCCATTGTATTATCATAAACTTCCTCCACCCGGAAACTATTATCGTGCATAATCAGCTGGATTTTCAGGTATGCACGGATATTCTCCATCTCGCTTACTACTGTCGTCATTGTCTCCCCCCGGTTCAGACTGGTCCGATAATAGGTAGACAATGCCAGTGTCACCTTACTGATCTCCTGTTCATCTGCTTCGATTGCCTTCCAGTTGATAATTGAGAGTGAATTGTACAGGAAATGGGGATTGATCTGCGCCTGCAATGCCCTCATCTCTGTCCTTTGTAACACAATTTTCGCTTCATATACTTCTGAGATCAGTTTATTGATCTCATTCATCATACGCCGGAAAGTACGAATGAGCACACCAATCTCATCTTTGGAATCACTTTGTACGGTCACTTCCCGGATTCCACTGTGGATCTGATTCATATTTTCCGTCAGCTGTTCCAGCTTACAGACCAGACGTCTGGAAAAGAAATAGCTTAAGATTCCTATCAGCAGAATACAGGCTGTCAGAAGCGGCAGATTTTTCAACATCAAATATCTTGCCGATTCCATAATCGTATCCGTAGGACAAAAATAACAGAATTTCCACTGATTCCCTTCCATCTCCTTTGTCACACTGGAAAAACTTTTCTGTACTTCCGAAATTGTATCCACCTTCCCGGTCTCATATTTAGCGGGAATTTTATTGCAGGAATACACGACATTGCCGTTTTCATCCCAGACAATTCCGGCAAAATCAGATTCCATGATTTTTTCAAACGGTTCGAACAATTTATTATAATCCAGTGTGATCTTCAGCACAGCATTTATCTCACTGCTCCCGTCATAAAACTTTCGGGCTACAATCACTTTATTCTGACTTCCAGTCTGTACATACCAGCGAATCAGACTTCTGTTGTTTCTGGGATACCAGTTTTCTCCCTGAATCTCCGACAAAGGAGCCAGTGTACTTCCATGGGCAACCTGAATATTATCCGCATACAGCGTGATCCCTTTAATTTCTTTGTGATACACCTGCGGCATATTCAACAACGGATCTGACACCTGAGTATACTTCAGATATGTATTAAAATCTGATGCACGTTCCATTTTCAGCACTTTCCTGAGGTCTCCCGAATAAGACAGATAATCAATCAGATTTTCATAAATCTGCGCCTGATTGTCTATTGCATCGACTGCCTGTTTTAAAGACTCCTGCATATTTTCCATTTCCCGCTCCTTGAGCGTGTTCATCATTCCCATCTGCATATAGCATGTCACGATCAGTGTCGGAATGATCCCAGCGATCAAAATCAGGATCATCAGCTTATATCGATATTTAAAATTATGGAACCGATAAAGAAGCTTCTTCATCACTCATACTCCCTTTCCTGCAATACTCCGGTGTGCTGCCAAAATACTCCCGGAAGCTCCTGCAGAAATAAGAATTATTGGAAAATCCAACCTCTTTTGCGATCTGCGAGATCTTCATACTGGTATTTTCCAGAAGCTCCCTGGATTTCTTCATCCGGATATCCCGGACATAACGGTTCAGATTGACTCCGGTCTCCTCCTTGAATACAACACTTAAATATCCCGGGGAGAGATAGACTTGCCTTGCCAGATTCTCTACATTGAGATTTTCTGCATAATGATGGTGAATGTACTGTTTCACTTTCATAACTTCATTCCGAAATCCTTTGTTCTGCTCCTGTACAAATTTCTCCAGTTCACAGACTACCTGTTCTGTAATTGCCAGTACATCTTCAATTTTCCTGCAGCGGTACAGCCTGTCGATCATTTTTGACAATGCTTTCACATCTCCTGGATTGATCTCCTCATAAATATCTTTGACAATATTAGAAAATACAAATTTCACATACATCTCTGAAAATTTCATACTTTCTCTATATTTTCTCTCCAGCTTCTGAAAATCCTGCCGTAGATGGATACTGTCTTTATATTGAATGTCCTCTTTGATATTATTCAGGACCTGAGATTCTTCTGCCTCATCCATTTCTCTGGTCTCCTGCACTTCCCCTGCAAAGAAAATCTTCTGCCTGGGCTGATAAAATTTTTCTGCCAGTACCTCCTCTAAACCGGAAAATACTTCAGGAAGTTCCTGCCAGTCTGTAATTTCTTCACTTACTGCCAAATAGCACTCCTCATCGTACTTATTCTTAAAAAACTGATATAACTCTTTTGCCACTGTCTCATAATCTGCATATCTTTCCTGAAACAGAAATAAGGACTCATTTGCTGCCACATTCAGATAAAGGAACTGACGGGACATGTGCTCTCTGAGCTGACCCAAAAGCTTTTCTTCATCCACTTCAAAAAAGCAGTCCTCGCCGCCTGCCAGGATCATATGAGTATACTGCCCTCCATCCTGACATAAAAGCTCCGCAGCTTTTGTCCCGTTTTCTTCTTTGCCGTCATACAAAAAATTCTGCAGAAAATATTTTCCCAGATCATCCTGCTGCCTTGCAATTTCTCCTTTCTGCGTATTCTTCTCCAGAATATGATCTCTCACAGAACAATACGTCTTATGAAACTCTCCCGGATCTACCGGCTTTAGCACATAATCGACTACTCCGTAATGCAGCGCCTCCTTCGCATAAGAAAAATCATTGTATCCGCTAAAAATCACTATCTCGATCTCCGGCTGCAACTCCCGTGCAGCTTTCGCCAGTTCGAGCCCTGTCATATAAGGCATTTTGATATCCGAAAACAAAATATCCACCTGTTTTTTCTGCAAAATCCCCGCTGCATCTTTCCCGTTTATTGCCTCTAAAATCTCCAGTTCTTCCTGCTCTCGTTTCAGCAGAAACTTGATCCCGTTTCTCTCCAGTTTTTCGTCATCTGCAATCAATATCGTGATCATGTCCGTCCCCCCCTCTGATACATGCCAAAAAATCCGCCATGCCCCTCTGTTGGCTGCATGGCAGATTTTTTATTGATCTGTCCTCTTTATTTTAATCCATTCCCTTTTTTCTTACAAGCCTTATCCCTTCACAGCTCCTGCCACGACACCTTCTATAATATGTTTTTGGCAGCACAGATAAAAGATTACAATCGGGATGATAGAAAGTACCAGCGCTCCCATCATGGCTCCCATATCCACAGATCCATATCCACCTTTTAAATACTGTACTGCGATCGGAATCGTCCGGTATTTCTTCGTATCCAGCACCAGAGACGGAAGCAGATAATCATTCCAGATCCACATTGCCTGCAGAATCATTACCGTAATGCAAGTCGGTTTTGAGATTGGCAGGACCACCTTGAAAAAAGTCTGGATTGGAGTGCATCCATCAATCATTGCCGCCTCTTCGATCTCCAATGGAATCGACTTCATAAATCCGGTAAACATAAACACCGCCAGCCCGGCACCAAACCCCAGATAGATGAAGATCAGCCCCCATGGAGTATTGAGTCTGAGCATATTTGCAATCTTGGACAAAGTGTACATTTCCATCTGAAACGGCACCACCATGGCAAACAGACAAAGCATATAGATCAGTTTTGTCCACCATGTATTCACCCGGCTGATAAACCATGCACACATGGAACAGCACAGGATAATGACTGCAACTCCGCCCACGGTGATAAACAGACTCCAACCAAATGCCTCAAAAAACTTTGTCTGCTCGATTCCGCGAATATAATTTTCCAATCCTACAAACATATTGTCTTTTGGCAGATCAAATGGCACCCGGCTGATGTATGCTTTTTTCTTGAATGAGTTGATCACAACAAGAATGATCGGATATAAGTACAGCAGGCTGATAACAGAGAAGATCAGCGTAACCAGCCAGCCATGTTTTAATTTTTGTTCACTACTGCTGCACCTCCTTTGATCTTGTCATGCGATTCTGAATCACGGCAACCAGACCAACGATCAGAAAGAAGATCACTGCCTTCGCCTGACCAACACCTTCATAACCGGCTCTTCCATAGAACGTATTGAAGATATTGAGCGCCAGAAGTTCTGACATTTTTCGAAGGTGCACCCAATTTGGTCAGCGCCAGGTTCTGGTCAAATAACTTGAACCCGTTTGTTAACGTTAAAAATGTACAAATCGTGATTCGACGGCATTACCAATCGGAATAATGACCTTGCGAAGTACCTGCCGGGAGTTGGCTCCATCAATCTTCGCCGCTTCGATCAGCTCTCCGGGAATATTCTGAATGCCGGAAATGTAGATGATCATCATATATCCAATCTGTTGCCAGCACACCAGAATGATCATTCCCATCAACCCGTAGGTCCCGGAATATGTAAGTGTTTTTCCCCAATGTGCAAGCACTCCGTTTAACAGAAGCTGCCAGATATATCCCAGAATAATTCCACCGATCAAATTCGGCATAAAAATACAGTCCGGAAAATATTTTTCCCGCGCACTGGTTTTGTTAATACCATCGCCACCGCAAATGCCAGTACATTGATCAATAACATGGACAGTACTGTAAACAACACGGTATACCACAGAGAGTGTAAAAATGTAGGATCCTGAAATACCTTTCCATAATTCTCAAGCCCGATAAATCTGGCGTCTGTCACGGTTGTAAATTTACAGAACGAAAGATAAATACCCAGTAAAAACGGTGCGATAAACCCAATGGTAAATGCGATCATCGTGGGCAGTACAAAAACAGGGAAATATCGTTTTATTGCTTTTTGCATGTCCCTCTCTCCTTCCTCTTGATGGAAAAGGCGGACGGTTTGCCGTCCGCCTCAAATCTATGTTTTTATTCCGCATGCGCTGCCTGATACTCAGTTGCCCATCCATCTACAAATGCAGTTTCCACTGCATCCCATTTTCCAGTTCCCTGTGCATATTCAAGAAGTGCAGAGCCTACATTGTTTTTCCAGTTTTCAGAAGGCATTGTCGTAAAGTTCCAGCTTACAGGTGTCTTGCCTGCCTTGTTATATTCCTCATTTGCCTGCACCAGAGGATTTGACGGCAGATAGTCTTCAAATGTGGTGAACGGTGTCACAAATCCCATCGTATTTGCAAGCATATCGCGTCCCTCATCACTTTCCACAATCCACTGCAGGAAATCCAGAGTTGCCTGAATGTCTTCTTCTGAAGCATTTTTATTCACACACCAGTAGTTCTCAGATCCCGTGCAAAGTCCCTGCTCTTCTTCTCCTTTGGCACCGATGTAAATCGGAAGCATTCCCATGTCCTCATCGGCAACTTCCATATCCTTGATGTCGTTGTATGCCCAGGTTCCATTCTGATAAAATACAGCCTCTCCAAGTGCAAATTCGGAGCTTGCGTCCTCTGCCGTCTTAGAGGAGATCATAGACGGTTCACAGGTAGAATCTGTAATATATAAATCCCATATGTTCTTATAGTTTTCCAGATAGGTTCCTTTAATCGCATCTGTGGATGTAATGCCCTCATCTTTATATTCATAATAGATTGGAAGATTTGCCAGATGTGTCTTAAATCTCCAGTCAGAAGAAGAATCCATACCTGCGGATGTAAATGCACCTTTCACCCCCAATTCATCTTTGTGTTTCTGGATTCCGTCCGCAACTTTTTTCAGCGTTTCAAAATTATTGATCTCATCCACTGATTTTACAGCAGCATCTGAAAGTTCAAAGTATTGATTCAGGATCGCTTTGTTATAAATAATTCCGTATGTTTCTACTACATACGCAATTCCTTTGACTTCATCTCCTTCTTTTAACACATAATCGTCACTGGAAATATCCTTGTAAATCTGACTGTCTGACAGGTCATAACAGTAATCTTTCCAGGATGCCAGACCGACAGGACCATTGACCTGAAACAGGGTCGGCGCCTCTTCTTTTGCCATCTCAGATTTCAGCTGGGATTCATACGTCCCGGAAGCGGCTGTCTGCACATCCACCTGAACACCAGTCTCATCTGTGTAAGTCTCTGCAAGTTTTACCCAGTCATCTGCCTGCTCCGGCTTGAAATTCAGATAGTACACCTTTCCTTCACTCTTTGCCTGATTTTTTCCTTTTTCGTCTTCCTTGCCATCGGAACTGCCGCATCCTGCAAGCATCGTTCCTGCCATTGCTACTGTCAAAAGAAGTGCCAGCATTCTCTTTTTCTTCATTATCGTTTCCTCCCTTTTTATTCGTCTCTGTTTTTTGATATCTGTATTATAGAAAAATATGGAATTTTCTAAAATAATAAAAAAAATAGAAACGTAACACTTTTTAAGGAAATTATACTAAGAAACAGTGGCTGATTATTACATAATTTTGCTCTTTTATACATGAACAATAAAATACAGGGAGGGTATGACCCGTTTTGAGTCACATCCTCCCTGTATGAAACCGTCTATTTTCTTGAATTTTCAGGCTTTTCTAACAATTGTTGTTGAGATAACTTTTAACCTACACACCCCTTAACTTCGCATTCGGAATATTTCTCTGTACAATCCCCAGTGCCTGTTCCATAATCTCTTTTGTATACCCCTTCATTCCGGGGCAGATCAAATCTCCGGAATCTACAAAGCTCTGCAGATAATATTGTTTTGCCCCCTTGATCCATCGCCCGATAGCAGCAAAATCTTCCCTTTTATGGAACTGCCGCACAACCGTGGTGCGAAATTCATAGGGAACATCCCCAGACATCAGAAAATCCACACTCTGAAAAATATTGGACATATCATATTCTTCAATTCCAATAGTCATACCATACTTATCCGGAGCATTTTTGATATCCATTGCTACATAGTCCACAAGCCCCTGTTCCACCAGCCGTCTCAGACGCAATACATTGCTGCCGTTGGTATCCAGCTTGACCTGATAACCGAGCTCTTTCACTTTCCGGATAAACTCTTCGATATCCGGCTGAAGCAGAGGCTCGCCTCCGGTAATGCACACACCATCCAGAATCCCCTGCCGTTTCGCAAGGAATGAAAACACTTCCTCCTCGGAAATTGCTGCCGCCGCATCTACATGTGTCACCAGAGAAGCATTATGACAGAACGGACAGCGGAAATTACATCTCGCCGTAAAAATCGTACACGCCACTTTTTCCGGATAATCTAACAGTGTCATTTTCTGAATTCCATGAATCTCCATCGCCGTTTCCCCCTCATGCCTGTCACTTTACTCTACATATTTCTGGATTTTTCCGCACACACACGCATTGCCTCGATAATGGCACTTCGAAAACCGCGCTCTTCCAGTACCTGCACTGCTTCGATCGTTGTTCCCGCAGGAGAACATACCATGTCTTTGAGTTCACCCGGATGTTTTCCGGTCTCCAGGACCATCTTGGCGCTTCCCATCACTGCCTGAGCGGCAAACTTATAAGCCTGAGGTCTTGGCATTCCATCTGCCACTGCCGCATCTGCCATTGCTTCGATCATCATAAATACATATGCCGGAGAACTTCCGCTTGCAGACACAACTGCATCGATCAGATGCTCTGATACGACTTCTACCTCTCCGAAAGAGCGCAGGATTGTCAGCACTTTTTCCAACTCTTCTTTTGTAACCAGAGCATTTGCACACGCTGCCGTCATCCCTGCACCGACCATTGCCGGTGTATTCGGCATGGTGCGCACGATCTTGACATCTTTTCCAAACTGCCCCTGCAGCCATTCCAGAGTTTTTCCCGGAGCAAGGGTGACAATTACCTGCTCATCCGTGATCTCATCTCTGATCTGTGCGATCGTCTGTTCATAATACTGAGGTTTTACAGAAAGAACCACGATCTCTGCCTTTGCCGCCTCCTTGTTGTCATCTGTCACACAGATTCCATAAAGAGAATGTACCTTTTCTCTCCCTGCTTCCAAAATATCCGAACCGATGATCTCTTCCGGTTTTAATACCCCGTTTTTAATAATGCCCCCCATAATGGCGCCTGCCATATTTCCTGTTCCGATAAATCCTAATTTCATCCTGCTTCTCCCTGTCCTTTCTATGCTATTGTCCAAGTTCTTCTTTCCTTCATTTTACGGTAAACGCTTTTTCTTCCTCCAACGGTATCTCCTTTGTATCGATCCATTCGATGGAAATAAACTGATTCTGATTCAATCCCACCAGAAGTTTATTGATCAGAGCTTCCCGTCCCTGTACTTCCATGGTCACTGTTCCGTCCCATTCATTTCTCGCCCATCCGGTCAGTCCCAGAGACAATGCAAGATATTTTGCAGTATAACGAAATCCTACGCCCTGAACCTTTCCATGAACGACAAAATGTTTTCTCACTTCCGACATTTCATCACCACTTTCTGCTGTTTCTGTGTCCAACTTATCACACCGTATCACCCCTGTCAATATTTCAGACTGAAACAATAAACCTCTATGTTTAAAACTGTGCTATAATAAAAAAATATAAAAACATTTTTTCAGAAAGGAGTCAACCTGATGGATCCATATCTCTGCTCCCTGATCGACCAACTGGAACAGGAACATACCCTCAGCGCTTCCCAATGGATACAGCTGCTGAACGGACGCACACCGGAACTTGCCGCATATCTCTTTGAAAAATCACGCCGTGCACAGATCCGGTTCTACGGGCATACGGTCTACATCCGTGGACTGATTGAATTTACCAATTACTGCAAAAATAATTGTTATTACTGCGGGATCCGCAGCGGCAACACACATGCACATCGCTATCGGCTGACAAAAGAGGATATCCTCGCCTGCTGTGCGGATGGGTACAAACTTGGATTTCGTACCTTTGTCCTGCAAGGCGGAGAAGATCCATGGTATACAACGGATCGATTATCCGACCTGGTCCACACAATCCGCACCATGTACCCGGACTGTGCCATCACACTTTCTACCGGAGAAGCAACTAAGGCAGAATATCAGCAGCTTTTTGATGCAGGCGCTGACCGTTTCCTTCTGCGCCATGAGACCCACAATGCAGACCACTACCAACAGCTGCATCCGCCGCGTCTATTGGCATCCCACAGACAGCAATGTCTCTGGGACCTGAAAGAAATCGGCTATCAGGTGGGAACCGGCTTTATGGTAGGCTCTCCCGGTCAGACAAGTAAACATCTGGCTGAAGATCTGTTATTTCTCAAAGAATTAAATCCTCAAATGGTGGGGATCGGTCCTTTTATCCCGCACCATGATACACCGTTCGCTGCACAAAAAGCGGGGACTCTGGAGCTGACCTTGTTTCTTCTGGGACTCATTCGCCTGATGCTTCCAAAAGTACTGCTCCCGGCAACCACTGCCCTTGGAACCATTGCCCCAACGGACGGGAACTTGGTATTTTATCCGGGGCCAACGTGGTCATGCCAAACCTCTCCCCAAAACAGGTACGAGGCGATTATCTGCTCTATGACAATAAGATCAGTACCGATGCAGAAGCAGCCGAATGCCGTGCAGAGCTGGAGCAGCGTATGCAGTCCATCGGCTATCAGGTAATCACTGACCGGGGAGATTCTTTAAACATCACCCCTTAACAACTTTCTTTTTTATTTTACAATTGGAGGAATGACTTATGTATGATGTATATTCAAAACATGCGGATGATTTTATCAATCACGAAGAGATTTAGAACGACTTGCCTATGCGGATGAGAACAAAAGCCAATGAAGCGCTCATTGATTCAATCCTGGAAAAAGCACGTCTGAGAAAAGGACTTTCTCACAGAGAAGCGTCCGTTCTTCTTGCCTGCCAGATGGAAGAAAAAAATCAGGAAATCTACAAACTGGCAGAGCAGATCAAAAAGGATTTCTACGGGAACCGGATCGTCATGTTCGCACCGCTCTATCTGTCCAACTACTGCGTAAACGGCTGTACATACTGCCCGTATCATCTGAAAAACAAACATATCGCAAGAAAACAGCTGACCCAGGAGGAAATCCGCAAAGAAGTCATTGCACTGCAGGATATGGGGCATAAACGTCTGGCGCTGGAAGCCGGAGAAGATCCCGTACGCAACACGATGGAGTACTATCTGGACAGCATCAACACCATTTACAGCATCAAACACAAAAACGGCGCCATCCGACGAGTGAACATCAATATCGCAGCAACCACTGTGGACAATTATCGTCTGCTCAAAGAAGCCGGGATCGGCACCTATATCCTGTTTCAGGAGACGTATCACAAGGAGAGTTATCTGACCCTCCATCCGACCGGACCGAAACATGACTACAATTATCATACCGAAGCAATGGACCGCGCCATGGAAGGCGGTGTTGATGATGTGGGAATCGGAGTTTTATTCGGACTGGACAAATACCGCTATGAATTTGCAGGACTTCTGATGCACGCAGAGCATCTGGAAGCTGCTTTCGGCGTTGGTCCGCACACGATCAGCGTACCGAGGCTTCGTCATGCGGACGATATCAATGCCGATGAATTTGACAACGGTATTGATGATGATACCTTTGCAAAGATCGTGGCATGTATCCGCATTGCCGTTCCTTACACCGGTATGATCATCTCCACCCGAGAAAGTCAGAAATGCAGAGAACGGGTTCTGCACCTTGGCGTCTCCCAGATCAGCGGAGGCTCCCGTACCAGCGTTGGCGGTTACTGCGAGCCGGAGCCGGATGACGCAAAATCTGAACAGTTTGACGTCAGTGATACCAGGACGCTGGATGAAGTCGTGCGCTGGCTGATGGAGATGGATTACATTCCAAGTTTTTGTACTGCCTGCTATCGGGAAGGCCGCACCGGAGACCGCTTCATGTCTCTTTGCAAGAGCGGTCAGATCCAGAACTGCTGCCATCCAAATGCACTGATGACACTCAAGGAATACCTGATGGACTATGCTTCACCGGAGACAAAAGCCATCGGAAACCGTCTCATTGCGAAAGAAGTCGGAAACGTCCCAAATGAAAAAGCTCGTGCTGTGGTTCTGGAGAATCTTCGCCTGATCGAACAGAACAATCGCCGGGATTTCCGTTTCTAACAGAAAGGAGCATCTTTATGAAACTCAACCAGACCCCTTCTGCCGAACGTATCCACATCGGGATCTTCGGAAAAAGAAATGCCGGAAAATCCAGTCTGATCAATGCCCTCGCCGGACAGCCGGTATCCATTGTTTCAGATTTTAAGGGAACCACCACAGATCCGGTCAAAAAAGCAATGGAGCTCCTTCCTCTGGGGCCTGTTGTTCTGACCGATACTCCGGGACTGGATGATACCGGAGAACTCGGAACCCTGCGTATCGAAAAAACACAACAGATTTTAAATACCACAGATATTGCGCTGCTTGTCATTGACGGGCAGCTTGGCATAACTGAAGAAGATACCCGGATCTTACAGCAAATCCGCCAAAAACAGATTCCTTTTGTGATCGCTGTCAATAAAATGGATCTTACCATAGCTTCTCCTGTTCTTCCGGATGAAATTTCCCGGGAGCAGATCCTGTATGTCAGCGCTGCCGCGGGAACACACATCCACGAACTAAAAGAACTGCTTGCAAAACAGCTCGGACAGACACCAAAAACCCGAAAAATCGTGGGAGATCTCATCCATCCCGGAGACTTTGTCGTGCTGGTCATTCCCATTGACAAAGCTGCTCCGAAAGGCCGCCTGATCCTGCCCCAGCAGCAGACCATCCGGGATATTCTCGATCACGGAGCAACCGCAATTGCAGTGAGAGATAGTGAGCTTTCAGAAACGCTTAAAAAACCTTGGAAGATCACCTGCTCTTGTCATCACAGACAGTCAGGTCTTTGATACCGTCGCCAAAATCGTGCCAAGAGAAGTACCGTTGACCTCTTTTTCGATTTTATTTGCCAGATACAAGGAAATTTAGAACTTGCCGCCCATGGTGCACAGACCCTGAAAACATTAAAGACGGGATCATGTACTGATCTGCGAAGGCTGCACCCATCATCGGCAGTGCGAAGACATCGGAACTGTCAAACTGCCCAGGATGCTAAAACAGTTTACACAGAAAGATTTGCAGTTTACATTTACAAGCGGAACGGATTTTCCGTCAGATCTGTCTCCTTATCAGGTAATCATCCACTGCGGCGGATGCACGCTGACAGAAAAAGAAATGCAGTATCGATTAGATTGCGCCAGAGAACAGGGCATTCCAATTACGAATTATGGAATTGCCATTGCGTATATGCGAGGGATTTTAGAGAGAAGTATGGAGTTATTTTAAAAAACAGGGGCAATCTGCCCCTGAATAAACTTAAAGTCAGTTTTGTGTAAAATTCGATATTTGCTCATTTATAGGTATACAATTTATTTTTCCAATTTGTCAATTAAGTAAATTTCTAATGTCGGCTTATCCGTTGGTGTACTATGGAAATAAGAAAATTTGATTTTCTCACCAACCATTGAGGAATCAATTTTATACTCACCTGCAGGACCTGTGAGAATTAAAGTAACCTCATCGTATAAAAATCGATTATTTGTATCATCTACTTGTACTATGGCTTCTTTTTTATCAGAATGGTATTCCAACAAAGTACCTGTATCTGATAAAAGATGAGCATCTGACATTTGTGATATGTCTCTATTTGGGGATGTTTCTTTATTTTCTTTACTCAATATCGAAGCTCCTATTATGATTGATAAAAAATCCAAAAAATAATAGCGGTAATAATTTTTTCATAGAACTCCTTCCTTGAAAATAAAAAAATAAGAGTTTTCTAATATCCATCTTTTATTCCATATTATTCTATAATTAAAATAAAAACAAGTCTTGTTATTTTGAAATAAACAAAAATCCCTGATGATATATGGATTAATTATTATATAGAATGCAAAAAACGCGGATTACCTTTGGCTATTCGGAGGTTTTTTTGATTCAAAAGGAACATTTTATTTCCGGAAGTTCTGCTTATGCAAATCATGCAGGTAAAAATACAGATTGCGTATAACAAAAAAGACCCGGTCAGGAGCATATCACTGCGCCATAGGTGAATCTGCTCTCTTGACCGGATTTTTCAGTTTTTATCCATGTTTTTCTTTTTTCTGTATATCACTGCTCCAAGAGCTGCAATTCCTGCCACAAACAAAGCCGCAGCATATGGAATATAATTGATATCATCTCCTGTCTGAATCGGTTTTGTTTTGTCTATATGTTTCCCATTATCCTGACCAGCAGCCGACGTACTGTTCTGTTCCTGACTTCCATTTTCATCACTATTTGCTTCCGGATCCTCTGTTTGCGGATTTTCCACTTCCGAATCTCCTGATTCAGCTTTTTCAAAAATAGCCTCTGTAACGCCTGATGATACTGCTGTAATCTTATCATAAATGATCGTTCCTGTTACCATACCATCGTCTCCGATTGCATCTGTTCCGGGAATTGCATTTACCCACAGTCCAAAGGATGTAATGCTTGTCTTATCCTGTGCAAGTCCTCCTGCCGGATTTCCCTGCGTATCTCTCTCTACAAAATCTGTAAATGGTATCGTCACTTTGATTGGAACAGTGCCATCATTTTCCGCATAAGCCTCATATTCGTTCAAATATGTTTCATATACCTTACCATTTGCCGTCAGCTGGATAACTACTTTCTGATGTTTTCCATCCGGTATTGTATAGAATTGAAGTGCATCACAGTCAGACCAGTTAACTTCCTTTGAAATCGTAGCTCCCGCCCATCCGTTCGATGTCTCATTATATACAAACTTCATCGCATACTTGCCGTCAAATACCTGTCCTTTTTCTGCTGTCAAAGCCAGATTAATGGTGCATCCGGTATCTTTATTCACTGCCCAGTAATTTGTAAGCATACTGTCCACACCATAGTAATTTTCAAATCCATCAATTTCATATGGATCTTCTTCTGGTATCGCAATATTATAGAGTACACCTATAGATGCGATCACTTGTCCGTCTGCTGTCAGTTCAAGCGTACCTTCTGCCGACTCACCCAGGCTCTTTAATGTTTCTGCTGTCAACTGAGCCACTGCTGTACCATCTTTCAGTTCTGCAGTAATCGTCTGCTCTGTCTCTCCTTTTAATACAAACGCAATCTGCGAGTTTTCTGAACTGCCATTTACCTGTGCAGTAAGCTGCGTTGGCTCCAGTATACGACTTCCCGCCACAGGAGCCGTGATATAACCGTATACTCCTTTTGCCGGTGACTGAACCTCAGGTGCATTAATATTGGCAAGAATATTTTTCTGATCCGATGCAAAAATTGAACGATTATCATTAAAAAAGCTTATAAACCCATCGAGTGTTTCGTGACCATGCAGTGTTCCGTCATTGTTCACGGAATCTACATATGGTGTATAATACCCGTCCTTTTTTCCAAAATTTGCCCAAAGAAGAAAATAAGATGCATTACTTTCTGACACTACATCCAGCACCATATTATACCAATTAAGATTTTTGTTTCCTGTCTCGTGAAGAACTGTCTGATTATGTCCGGGATCCGCACTGCTGCATGCAAGTCCTGTTTCTGTCACTGCCATAAGCTTTCCATGTTCATCAGCAAAATTTTGTACTATTTCAAGCTGCTTCCTTAAATTTCCAAACCACACCTCTTCTTTATCATCCACGGGATCCATATCATACATATCGAACCCGATTACATCCACATATTCATCGCCGGGATAACGGATTCCATACTCTTCTTCTGAAACCGCCTCACTCCCCGGTCCGTACAGATAAAGAAAATTGTGTACCTCTTTTTTATCTCTGAGATATTCTACTGTATATTTATATACGCTCTTATATGTTTCTGCATCACAAAACGCAGCGCCCCACCAGAACCAGCTGCCCGTTGCCTCATGAAACGGTCGAAACATTACCGGTCCATCTACACGGCCCGCAAAATCAGCGATCATATCAAGATATGCATTAAATATTTCATTATATTTTCCTCCCGGAAGAATCTGGTTCATTGTATCTCCGGTCAGTGTGTTCGGCGTATATACAGAAAAATCATATTTTGCATAGGAAGGATCTGTCTGCGGATCATAATTTGGATTTTCTTTTACCAGAGAAAAGTTTGGTGTATGAGAGGACAGTGTAATGACTGATCCATTGGCAATGTTGTAATTTGCAAGCTTAGCCGCAGCCTCCACGTTGGCTTCTTCTATTGATTGCCCCTGTGTATCTACCGCCTCAAATCCCGGTTTTCCCGCCATCTCACTGTTGTACTTTTCAGCACTGTATTCGTTTCCTGTAACCGATAACGTATCCATACCTACAATTCCTGCATATGCACCTGTTACATCATAAGTGTCTGAATTAGAAAGTTCTGCACTTCCGGCCTTATGCCATGTATCATTCTGGTGCCCATAGATGATGCTATCTGTCTTTCCCATTGCCTGAAGATACTGATAAAGTGCCACTGTCTCTCCTGTTGCAGATGGATCTGTAATTGAAACCGATGAAGCATATTCTCCTGATTCTGATGTTCCATCCTTTTTAACCACTGTCAATGCACTCCCATTTGAACTTACCGGATTCCCACTGTTGGCTGCAAGTGTGGAATCGACACTTGTATCCGGCTGTTCGCTCTCATCTCCTGTTTCACTGTCCTTTGCCTCAAATTGAATATTATCAATCCATACTGCTCCAGAATATCCGGTATTGCATCCTACAATCTTGACTGCAAGATCTGTGACCGCATCAGATCCAATTGCAGGAAAGCCAAACACTGCCCTCGCCTTTGTCAATCCTGTTCCTTCCTCTTCCTGTACATCGATAAGACTTGTGTTCACATCGATTCCACAATTGGAATAAAACGCCAGCTTCAATTCTCCTTCTGTCAGTTTTTCTGTCTCATACCAAATATCCATAGAAATTTGTGTTACACCAGACAGATCGATCCCCTCTTCGCTCTTCCAACATGCTGCTATATTGCTCCAGTTCTTGTCTGCATCCTGACTGAAATCAACCGCTATCTTCATGCGTCCGTTTTCTGTATCTGACTCTAGCGTTGGCTTGGCTCCATTATATTGATATTCCCAACCTTCTCCATAGTACCAACCTTCTATTCCATCCTCAAAATTAAAATCATACCTTGTATTGAACAAATCTTCCGCCGCCTGTACACGCGACATATGAAAACCAGGAGTTACAGATCCCGTTAAAAGCACTCCCGCCAAAACGATTGCCATCAATTTCGTAACTATTTTTCTTTTCATAACTTTTCTCCTATTTTATCCGGATCGCTCATTCACATATTTCCCGTCAAAATATCTTTCCCTTAAAAATGATCCTACAGCAAGCCTGCCGCACCTATTATACCCGCATTATTTCCAAGCACAGCCTCTTCAATCTCCGGAACATCTCCCCTTTCTCCGCCAAAACACTCTTCTCTTAAAATCCTGCGAAGTGGTACAAGAAGAGACTCTCCCTGTCCGGAAATTCCTCCGCCCAGCAACACAAGCTGCGGTCGAAAGATATTCACAATATTTACGATTCCAAGACCAAGCCTGCGGATATAGGTCTCTACTACTTCTTTCATGGCCGGATCTCCCTGCTTTGCCAGAGCAAAAATTTCTGATGGGGTCAACTCTTTTTTAGAGATGCGTTTTGCCTCTCTTTTCAGTGCAGTTGCGGATGCATATGCCTCCAGGCATCCTCGCCGCCCACAGGTACAAGGTTCTCCATTTTCCACAATCACCATATGACCCAGTTCACTTCCGCCGATTCCTCTGCCCTCATAAATCTCGCCATCCAGAACTACTCCGCCTCCAACACCAGTTCCCAGTGTGATCATAACCACATCACTGCACTCTTTTCCTGCTCCTGCTATTGTCTCCCCTAACGCTGCACAATCCGCATCATTTGCAATTTCCACCGGAATCGGAAGATATGTTGACATCTCCTTTACCAGCGGCACGTCTTCCCAACGAATATTATTAGAATAGCGGACGATTCCTTTCTTACGGTCTACGGTTCCGGGAACACCGATTCCAACGCCAACACATTGTTCCATGGCAATCCCGTTCTTATCCAGAATAGAAAGTGCGGTTTCTGCCACTGTACGGATTACTTCATCTGCCGGACGCTCTGCTTTTGTCGGAATGCATACAGAATCAAGCAGCTTGTTGTGCACATCCACAAGCCCGATTTTTTGTGTCTGTTCCACCAATGTCAATACCGATCCGCACCGGTGCCGCCTTTGCACGGATTGTTGTGATCAGCGCATCACAGCTTCCTTCTATTACATATGCTCCGCTTCCCGCAGGAAGAAACAAACTGTCTCCTTTCTGATAAGACACTTTATTTCCACATGAGACAACTCCCTCTCCGTCAAGGATCAGTATGCTGACAAAAGATTCCTCTGAAACAGTGCCTTCCACCCTGCACATCATCCGGCCATCCAGATTCAACTTGTCTACTGTAAAATAATCGCAGTCTGCCACATGGGGATAACTGCTCCTGCTTTTGATCAGAGGCACTCGGTTGGTAACAGCGATTGCCTTCTCTATATGCAAATCGCGCTTTTTTCCCATCTTTTCCCACTCTCCCGTAATCGTAAACCCGATAAGTGACATTGGAATTCTGCTGTATCTCCGCAATCAGAATATCCTTTCCGATTGCATGAATCGTACCCGACTCTATGAACAAAACATCTCCTTTTTGTACTGGTACTGCATTGAGCACTTCCAAAAGTGTGTCCTCCTGGATCCTTCTTGCAAATTCTTCTTTGCTGACTTCTTTTTTAAATCCATAATAAAGAAACGCTTCTTTTCCGGCATCCACTACATACCACATTTCTGTTTTTCCATATTGCCCTTCATTTTTAAGGGCATATCTGTTATCCGGATGAACCTGAATAGATAAATCCTGCTTTGCATCAATAAATTTAGTCAAAATGGGGAAATCACGAAACCTCCTGCAGTTGGTTCCCAACACTTCTTTCCCTTCCGCCTCTATGTACTCCTCCAGTGTTTTACCTGCATATGCACCATTTACAATCGTGGAAGGACCGTCCGGATGACAGGACAATTCCCATGTCTCCGCAAGAATTTCTCCGTCATATTCTTTTCCGTATTCTTCCACAAGCCTGTGTCCGCCCCACAAATAATCCTTACAGCTCGGCTTCAGTTTTAAAACGCTCATACTCTCACTCCTCTTTTAAAGATCCCTTCCATTTGTTTGAATGACGTCTCTGTACCAGTATGCTGAATCTTTTAAAATTCTCTCCTGTGTTTCAAAATCAACATATACGATACCAAACCGCTCCGCATAGCCTTTTTCCCACTCAAAATTGTCCATGAGCGACCACTGGAAATATCCGCGCAGATCAATCTCTTCTGCGGCGCGCTTCAACTCATGCAGATATCTGGCAAGGAAATCAATCCTGTTCGGATCATGGACTCTCTGATCCAATGACACAACATCATGACATGCCATTCCGTTCTCTGTAATATATATAGGTTTCTTATATCTCTCATAAAGAAATTTAGGCCCCCAATACAGACACTCCGGTGTTACCGGCCAGTTGACCGCAGTTTTACCGGCTCCCGGCACACGCCCGACCTCCTCAGGATTTCCATCTGCGCCCATGCGGAATGCTCTTCCATTATAAATATTCTGCCCGTACACATCGATCGGCTCAGAAATAAGACGCATATCCTTCTCCGTGATCTTCGGAAGATATTTCTCATATTTTTTCAGCCCTTCCTCCGGATACTTTCCAAGAAGAACCGGATCTGACCACCATGCCACATTCCATGTCCAGTTCGAATCATCTTCCGGCATGGAGAAATATTTCTTTCTGGCAGCTTCAATATCCTCCGGACGGTCAGAAGCCGGATAAATGATGCCACTGGTCGGAGCATAACCTATAGTCAATGGCTGTTTTGCGTGCTGCCTTAACATCTGAACTGCTCTGCCGTGCGCACGCAGCGCATTATGCGCCATTTCAAAGGTATCCCGTACAGGGCACTTCAATCCAGGCGCGTGTACCCCTGTCAGAAAACCAAGACCTACAAAACACTGGGGTTCATTTAATGTAAAGAAATGGGTTACTCTGTCACTGAAGCGCTCTGCCACCAGTCCGGCGTACTCTCCGAACCACTCCGCAATATCTCTGTTCATCCAGCCGCCCTTTTTGTACAGCTCATATGGCAGTTCCCAGTGATACAACGTAATATAAGGTTCAATATTATTCTCTATCAGAGCATCGATCAGATCGCTGTAAAACCGTATTCCTTCCTCGTTTACTCTCCCTGTCCCCTCGGGCAGAACACGTGTCCAGTCAATAGAAAACCGGTATGCCTTCAATCCGATTTCTTTCATAATGCGTACATCCTCGCGAAAACGGTGATAATGATCGCATGCGGTCTCTCCTGTATGCCCGCCATATACCTTTCCGGATTCTTTTGTATACACATCCCAAATATGCATTCCCTTGCCTGCTCCTTTTACACCGCCCTCAATCTGATAAGCGCTGGTAGCTGCACCCCAGACAAAATTGTCAGAAAATCCCATATGTAATTCCTCCTGTGCCCTCTGTTTTTCTATTTCTCTGCCTGATACATTTACTCTGCCAGTGACTCCACTGCCTTTGTCAACACCTTTCGCTTCTCTGCGGCATCTGCATCACTGGTTCCTTTTACACCGATATAAAATTTGATTTTGGGTTCTGTTCCTGACGGACGGATACAGCACCATGCTTCATTCTCCAATTCAAAGTAAAGCACATTCGATTTCGGAAGTCCTGTGACTGTCTGTACTCCTGTCACACAATCCTTTACAATATCTTCTCTGTAGTCCCGAAACCTCATCACCTTCAATCCGCCGACCTTTTCCGGTATATTTTCCCGAATTTGTTCCATCATGGACTGGATCTTCTTTGCACCTTCCTGCCCTTTCAGCGTCACTGTACAAAGCCCTTCCTGGTAATATCCATATTTTTGAAAAAGATTCTCCATCTGATCACAAAGCGTAATCCCCTGATGTCTGCAGTACGCCGCCACTTCACAAAGCGCCATCACTGCTGCAACTGCATCCTTATCTCTTGCGTGTGTTCCTACAAGACATCCATAGCTTTCCTCATAACCAAACACATATTCATAATCTTGCTTCTGCTCAAAAAACTTGATCTGCTCCCCAATGTATTTGAATCCCGTAAGCGTCTCAATGAGTGTCATGCCATAGTCCTTTGCAATCTCTTTTGACATCTTGCCTGAAACAATCGTTGTTACTACAGCACCATTTTCGGGCAAAGTTCCCTGTTCTTTCCGCTGTGACAATATATATTCCAGAATCAGCATACCCGACATATTTCCGGTAAAACTCTGATATTCTCCTGTCTTTGTATTTTTTGCATACACTCCGAGCCGGTCTGCATCCGGATCTGTTGCCAGTACAATATCTGCATCCTTTTCTTTGGCAAGCTTTAATGCCAGACAAAACGCATTTTTATCTTCGGGATTTGGATAAGACACCGTCGGAAAATCCCCGTCCGGAAGCTCCTGCTCTTTTACTACGTATACATTTTCAAAACCAAGCTCTTTTAGAATCCTGCGTACCGGTATATTTCCGGTTCCGTGAAGTGGCGTATAAACAATCTTCAGGTTCTGCGCTTCTTCTCTGATAATCTCCGGATGGATGACAAGAGACTTCAACGCTTTCATATACTGATCATCTATCTCATCTCCGATTACCTGATACAAACCTGCCGCCTCTGCTTCTTTTCTACTCATCGTCTTTGCACCTGCATAATCTGTTACCGCATTGACTTCTTCGATGATCTGCACATCTTTTGGATACGTAATCTGAGCTCCGTCCTCCCAGTACACCTTGTATCCATTATATTCCGGTGGATTGTGACTTGCAGTGATCACGATCCCTGCCGTACATCCAAGTGTTCTAAGTGCAAACGAGAGCATCGGTGTCGGACGAAGTGATGAAAAAACATAAGCTTTAATTCCATTTGCCGCAAGGCAGAGCGCTGCTTCCTGTGCGAACTCCAAAGACATGTTTCTGGAATCAAATGCGACCGCCACACCTTTTTTTTCAGCATTCTCTTTGAGGATAAAATTTGCAAGCCCCTGTGTTGCCTTTCTTACCGTGTAGATATTCATCCGGTTTGTGCCGGCACCAATGATTCCGCGCAGACCTCCCGTACCGAATTCGAGTTCCTTGTAGAACCTTTCTTCAATTTCTTTTTCGTCATCTGCAATCCTTCTCAGTTCATTCTTTGTATTCTCATCAAAATACGGATTTTCCAGCCAATCCTCATATCGTTTTTTGCATCCATCTTTCATTTCCTCCATTTTCCCTGTCAGCAGTTTTCTATGCGATAATCAAAGCCATCAGATACAACGGCTCTGCATTCTCAAACTCATCTGGAAGTACTCTGATCTCTACCGTATGTTTTCCATACTCGCCATGATGAAGCACCGGCTCCAGATACAGGCAGTCTCCCCAATCCTCATCAAAGTTTCCATCCAGCAACACCGGATGTTTTGTATCCCCATCCAGAATCAGCTCTGCCTTTCTCGCCGGGTGTCGGATTGTCTTTCGATACTGAACTGCAATACAAGATGCCTCTGTCTCAAATAACAGACGATCTCCCTCTTTGCTGCCGATCCAGCCGTTCTTGAAATGATCCAGATGCCCTTCTTTCTCGTTAGTATCTGCCCGAAATCCATCCAGCCTTGGACAGATTTCCCTGATCGTAAGTCTCTGTGCCCTTTCATATGCATTATCCGTCATCGCAGACGGCAAAGATGTCTGTTCCTCATCTTCCCACATTGATTTTCTTACGTTTTCCAGATATGCTGTAATCTCCGATGCCACAAGAGCATGTCCTTTGTCATTCGGATGAAGTCCGTCAGGTGATATTTCTTCCCGTATAAATTCTCCGGCTTTTATTCGTTTCCACACCGTATCTTTTATACTCACATAGGGCAGACGATACCATTCTCCGATCTGATTGTGATACTCCTGTGCATTCTTTCCCGTATCATAAAAAACATTATTTAAAAGCAAAACTGCCGGAACCGAACTCCATGTCAGCATTCTTCGAACGAGCCCTTCATACGTTTCCTGAAAGAATTTTTCCGGCTCATCATTCACAGAAAAATCTACCACTACAAAATCCGGCTGATACATCAACATATCTGTTACCACGCGGGATACCCCATAATGAGAAGTTGTACCTCCAATCCCCCCATTTACATAATGCAGTTTTGCTTTTGGAAATGTCTTCTCCCACCATTGAAATACCCGATATGCATAACAATATTCATGCTTTGTAGCAAGGCTGTCCTGCGTAATCGAACCACCAAAAAATCCCAGAGTAACATCCTCTCCGGCTTCCGCCCGTCTCATACATGCTTTCAATCTTGTAAGATCTGATTTATACATATTTTTTCCGCCTTTCTCAGATACAGAAATCTTCATATCCGTACTTCTTTCATTACCACTCAATATCCAGATTTTCAATATATGCAGATAATTCTTCTGCCATCTCCTCTGCTTCAGGAATCCTCAAATGTCCCGGAGTTCCCTTGCCATTGCGCCGAAACATAAAATGGCGGATTTTTTCATCCTGTATCTTTCTGCAGACTTCCTCCACAGACCGATCCCATGCGGGATCATGCTCCAACAGTGTTGTGATACATATGATCCATGCATTTGGATATTTTTCTCTGATCCTGCCAAGTAGCTTTTCGTAATTGCTTCTCCAATGCAGTGCTTTTTCACCGTCATAATCTTCTTTCATATAGTCATCCGGATGATTGTCATTCTGACCAATCGCAATGATCACAACCTGGGGTGTATACTCTTCAAAACTCCAGTCTGTCTGTTTTCCAAATACCGGATTGTAGTGTATTTTGTCCCATGCACTTTCCATACCTACATAATCTGGTGCGTGAAACCAACCCGTACCGTCCAAAAGTGCAATGCCTCCCTGTGCAATATCATGAATCTCGGCATCCAGCCTGCGCGCAGTCATCCACGCATAGGAATACCAGCTGTTAGAATACTGCCCGTTATGCTCCGGATCCGGTTTCCCTGTATATTCCACAGCTTCAGACACTTCACCTGCCGAAACAGAATCCCCATACACTTCTATCCTTCTATTCGACTTTTGTGGAGATTCCAGAACTTCACCGTTATCTTCAATTTCAAATCCCAAAAAGGTTATCTCATGACAGGAATCCTGACGCTTAAACAGCAATAGCTCATGCACTCCATCTTTTACAGTACTGACCGGTATCTCCAGAACCCCTTCCCCATCATCCGGAAGCAGAAGCTTTGTCTGCTTCCCGTCCAGAATACACCCGAGATAATTTTCCCAATATGCTTTTTTATTCTTCACATAGATCTTGAGCATCTCTCCCGTAAAACGCATTCTCACAAAAGTACATGGAAATACAAATACAGGCGCCTTTCTGTCTGTCCAGTCAATCCTTCCACTGTATTGAAGCTTTTCATGATCCGGTAATATTCTCATCTCTCTTCTCCTTCTGATTCCTCTTTCTATTTTGTAATACATGTTAAACCAGATAGCGGCGGTCTTTTTCAAGACCGCCGTAATATGTTGTATTCTATTTCAGCAGTTCCAGATTGTTTCGGATCAATTCACATCTCTGCGCCACGCAATCCGGTGAACGCAGCGGATCTTCCGGTGTATGAAACAGATAATCTTCCAACTTATCTATCGTAGTTGTTGCCACATGCATTCTCGTATCACAAGAAGCATAATAGATATATACATCTCCGTTCTCTCTTGCAATTGCCCCGTTTGTGAAAACTACATTGGAGACATCCCCCACTCTTTCATTTCCAAGCGGCACAAGAAATACCCCTGACGGACGTGCGATCACTTTTGCCGGATCATGGAGATCCGTACCAAATACATACAGCACATATCTCAAACCTGCCGCTGTATTGCGTACACCATGTGCAATATGAATCCAGCACTTCTTCCCTCTGATCGGAACTGCACCGGCACCATTTTTTGATTCTGTCAGTGTATGATAGATTCTGTGGCTTATGATCTTTTCCTCATCAATTACTGCATGTTCGATATCATCGCACAGACCGAAGCCGATTCCTCCACCACTTCCAGTCTCAATAAAACCGTCCATCGGTCTTGTATAAAATGCATACTTTCCATCCACAAATTCCGGATGAAGCACCACGTTTCTCTGCTGCGGAGAGTGCAGCGTAGTCAGGTTGTCCAATCTCTCCCATGTTTTCAGATCTTTTGTACGGACAATTCCTGCTGCCGCAACCGCAGCCGACAGATCCGGATTCTCCTGATCCTTGCTCTCAGAGCAGAATACTCCATAGATCCATCCGTCCTCATGTTTTGTCAGACGCATATCATATACATTTGTCTCTTCCGGACAGGTATCCGGAAGTACGACCGGATAATCCCAAAAATGAAATCCATCAATCCCATTCTCGCTCTCCGCTACTGCAAAAAATGATTTTCTGTCATTTCCTTCCACTCGGACCACAAGATAATACTTTCCATCTAACTCAATAGCCCCGGAATTCATCACCGCATTAATACCGAGACGTTCCATAAAATAAGGATTCGTCTCCTCATTCAGATCATATCTCCAGTGTACCGGTGCAAACTCTCTTGTAAGTACCGGATACTCGTAACGATCATAAATTCCGTTATAGAAATCTGCTTTTTGATTTCTTCTGCTGATCAGCTTTTCTACTTTTTTCTGCTCTATATAATACTGTTTATGCATGCTTCTGCATCCTCCTGATCACTTCTATACACATTCTTCCATTGTGATACGGACATTTCCATGGCTCCACAATCGGCTTTTCATGGGGTTTTCTATTTTTGTCAAGCGCCCAGTACCACTCAGATCCTGCTCTGTTGTCCACAAGATATGTACTGATATAATTCCAGATATCTTTTGCAGCATCCAGATATTCCATATGATCCGGGCACTTCTGCCAGCCATTGATAAATCCGACTACCGCTTCTGCTTGTACCCACCAGACCCGAGTCGTATCTACAATACCATTCTCCGCCTCATTTACCAGAGAATGATCGATATATGCTCTATCGTAAATGTTCTTTGTGATTGACTCTGTAATCACACTGAGCTTTCTGGTATACTCCGGATCTCCCAATACTTCCAGACCACGATCTACAAGCCAGGCGGTCTCAATGTCATGACCATAGGAATACAGATCGATCAGGGTATGCCATGTCCTGTCAAAAAATACTTCCTGACGCCCCTCTTTCGAGTTATATACTTTATCCGCAATGATATCAAGCATAAAACGGATACTATCTCCCACCTCATCCAACTTCGTCACACGATACAACTCCGTATAAGCTTCAAAAACATGGAGCAGTGTGTTCATTGTTTTCTCCGCAATGACACCATTCTCAGAAAGCTTTTCATTGTCCTCCGGCACAAAGCTGATATTGAACGCTTCCAGATATCCATATTCATCTTTACATTTTTCTTCTATAATATCTCGAAGTGCCAGCGCCAGTTTCAGGGCCTCCTCATCTTTTGATGCATCGTAATAGGAAGCAAGAGCATAGATAGCGAACGCCTGATTATATGTATGCTTTGTTGTGTCTTCCGGTTTTCCGTCATATGTCAGAGACCAGTAGATTCCTCCGTTAATCCTGTCAACGCAGTGTTCTTTCAAGAAGCAATATGCATGTCTGGCATGCTGCATCAACTCCTCATCTCCAGTCAGCATATAACAGTTGGAGAAAAACCAGAGAATCCTGCTGTTCAGGATACACCCTTTGACCGCTTCCTTATCTGTCACAAGATCGAACCCTTTATATCCGTAATATCCGCCAAATTCCTCATCCTTCAAGCCTTCCCAGAACGGAATGATCTTATGAATAAGATGATCTTTACTTCCTGTACAAACATCATACTCCTCCTTACCGGATTCCGCTCTCAGTATCTGTTTCAGAAACAACACTATGTTCTTTAATATAGGAAACAACATCCTCCACAGTCGTAAATGCAAGTCCTACATAAGTATCTGCACATCCATAGTATATTGCGATTTTTCCGCTCTGTGCATCATGGATCGTTGCACATGGGAATGCAACATTCGGTACAAATCCACGCTCTTCATACCACTCTTCCGGTGTCAAAAGGAATGTACTGCAGCGATATTTCACCACTGACGGATTATCAATATCAAGAATTGCTCCACCAATACTGTACACATATCCATTACATGTACCTGTTACACCGTGATAAAATAACAGCCATCCTTCAGTTGTCTCAATTGGAGCTGCACCTCCGCCGATCTTGACATTCTCCCACCAGTTACCGCTGTTGTTTCCCATCATATGGCGATGCCGGCCCCAGTAAACCATATCAGGGCTCTCAGACAAGAAGATGTCTCCAAACGGAGTATGACCGCTGTCACTCGGACGCGACATCATCATGTATTTTCCATTAATCTTTCTCGGGAAGAGAACGGCATTACGGTTAAACGGGATAAACGGATTTTCAATTCTTGTAAATGTCTCAAAATCCTGTGTTTTGGCTATTCCGATAGAAGCGCCATAAAAATCCTGACACCACATAATGTAATACGTATCTTCTACCTTAACTAGTCTTGGATCATATGCATATCTCGGCATAAAATCATTTCCATTCTCGTCTTTAAACGGAATCTTATCCTCTTCAAATTCCCAGTGAATCGCATCCTTGCTTCTTCCAAGATAAATATATGGAATCCCGTTCGTCTGCTCCCCTCTGAACACTCCGATAAATGAATCTTTGTAAGGCATAACTGCACTATTAAAGATTCTCGCAACTCCTTTTGCCGGATTGCGTCCGATGATCGGGTTCTCATTGTATCTCCATACCGGAAGATCCCCACTTCCCTCCGGTCTGTCCTGCCATGGCATATTCGGCACATTTGCTCCTATGATCTTTATATTACTCATATCTCTTATTCCTCCATCATTTCTGTTTTTAGCCCTTAACGGCTCCCTGTGTCAGTCCACTGTAAATCTGTTTCTGACATAAAATAAAGATGATCAGTGCCGGAATCATGGTGATGAGTACACCGGCACAAATATAGTTGTATTGATTTCCAATCGGTCCTGTAAATTTATACAAAGATGTTGCCACTGTAACCAGTGAATTCTGATCCTGCAGATAGAGGTTCGCCATATAGTATTCGTTATATGTTCCCACTCCTTTTAAGATCATGACTGTTATGATCGCAGGCTTTAAGAGCGGCAGCAGGATACGGAAAAACACTCCGAAATAGGTACATCCGTCCATGATCGCTGATTCATCCAGTGAAGTTGGTATATTCTCAAAAAACTGAATGAAAATATAAATGGAGATAACATCCGTTCCACACATGAGGATAATATACCCCGGGAGACTGTTGATCCACCCAAGCGTATACATAATCTGATATACCGGCACCTGCATCGCAATTCCCGGAAGGAGCGCTGCAAACAAAAACAGATTACGGATCAGTCCATTTCCCTTAAATTTAAATCTGCTCAGCACATATGCAAGCATGGAACCTGTCATAATTGAACCAAAAAGAACAAATACCAGGATAATAAATGAGTTTCTAAATGCTGTTGCCATATTGGCCTGCTTCCATGCCTGAATAAAATTCTCAAAATACGTCCAGCTTTGCGGAAGCTGCATCACATTGGTTGAAGCATACTCTTCTGGTGTTTTAAATGCTGTGATCACACAGGATACAAGCGGAAGCACTGCTATGAAAATTGCCAGAAGCAGTGTCGCATATTTAAAAATCGTCCAGATTACTTTTTTAAGCTTTGCCACTGACATTTCTGCTCACCTCCCTGTTTAAATTTACTGACAGCTCTTTCTTCGCCAGTTTTTTCTTTTTCTTACCGTACGGATGGCTTCCTGCTCACCCTCTCCGAAGAAATATTTAAATGCAGCTTTTTGTATGAATGTCACAAGCAGGATGATAATAAGAAGTACAACCGCCATTGCCGATGCCAATCCTACCTTCTGGCTTGCATGTGCCAGCTTATCCATAATTACAAAATAAGTTCCTGTTCCAAATTCACCTTTTGTGATAACATACGGTGGTTCAAAAGCACTCAGCGATCCCGTGATCGATAAAATCATGTTTAATACAATAATCGTCTTGATACTTGGAAAAATCACATAACGGAATTTTTGCCATCCACTTGCACCATCAATCGCTGCTGCTTCATAAAGAGAAGAATCCACAGACATGATCGCTCCGATAAAAAGAACCATGTTCTGCCCCATATAACGCCATACAGATGTTGCAGCCAGTGAAATATTGTTAATGTTTGTATCCTTCAGCCAATACGGCAGATTATCCAGTTCAAATCCGCACCACTGCAAGACCGTATCTAAAACAAAACCTCTTGTATAAAAGAATTTAAAGATAAATCCTACTGCAATTCCGCATACAAGATATGGGAAAAACAAAAAACCTTTAAAAACTCCCGCACCTTTTATTTTAAAACTGAGTATTGATGCAAAATACAGCGCAAGCGCAAGCTGCACAAAAGAAGCTCCCATATAATATAAACTGAGTTTTAATGCATTGAAGCAGTCTTCTCTCGAAAATACTTCCACATAATTTTCCAGCCCTACAAATGTTCTTTCTCCGATATATTTCATATCATAAAAACTGAATTGTACCATCTCCGCAAACGGCAGATATGTAAATGTAAAAAGCAATGCAAGTGGCGCAAACATAAACACTATCATGCAAAGCCTGCGGTTCACTTTTCCGCTCTGTATCCACTTTACAAATCCCTTTTTCTGCTTCATAAATCTTCTCCTTTTCAAACAGAGGCAGCAGAAACCTTTTCATTCCCGCCGCCCCTGATCCATCCGTCATCTCCACTGACACAGACTATTTCGTATAATCATACTCCTGTGGCGTAACACCGTTGCTCTCCTGTGCCGCTGTCCACTTCTCATTCCACTCTGCAGACATTTCTTCCATTGTTTTGCTTCCATCGATCGCTGCCTGAAGAACTTCTTTCGGTATATATCCTGACACATTGATACCAAGCTCGGACTCATTATTAATATCTGTCATAAGATTTTCCTCTCCAGCAAGCGCTGGAGTGTTAATCACCAGGTCAATATCTTCAAACGAAGAAAGCGTTTCCGGATACGGCATTCCTTTTACAATAGAAATCCCACCCTCTGATTCTGCAAAACCAGATTTCTCTGTCAGCCATTTAATGTAACACATTGCAGCAATCTGTTCATCCTCTGAACTGTTGCAGTTAATTCCATAACAGTAATCAGGACCAGCTGCCGCATATTGTTTTCCATTCACAGAAATAGGAAATGGCATATATGCGATATCATCTGCATTATCTCCTGCCCCCTGAATCTGGGAAATTGCCCATGAACCAAGTACCATACATCCGATTTTTCCCTGATTCATCATTCCCTTGCTGCCTTCCCAGTCCGTTGTTGTCGGATCATCTTCTGTAAACTTCTGCTTTACAGCTTCATACAAAGTATTATAAACTGCATATGGTCCTGTTCCGTCTCCATGATCTGCAAACGGATCTTTTCCTTTGGTTCTTCCTTCATTTGCAAAATCCGGATCTCCTGTTGCATTTCCGTCAATATATGCATCCCATGCATTCATCGTCCAATCAGCTGCAAAGTTGGTATAAAGCGGAATCGCATCTGTGTTGTCTTTAATCTTCTGCAAGTCCTCTAAAAATTCATCCGGTGTCTTCGGCAATTCTGTAATTCCCGCTTCTTCAAAGACTGCTTTGTTATATACAATTCCCTGTACGTTCGCCATGGACGGGATTCCATATACATCATCTTCATATTTCAGATTATCTACAAAATCATAACTTTCACTTAATGTTTTTATAGCTTCCGAAGCTTGTAAAATAATTTTCCAGTTCATCTTTATCAACTGTAGTCGGAACCATACAAATATCACCCCAGTCGCCTGTAGAGAGCCTTGTGGTGACTCCATTTGCATAATCTGTTACCCCTTCATATTCAATATTTACATTCGGATACATTTTCTGGAATTCTTTAATATACTCCTGGAATTTTGTATCGATTACATCCGTCTTATGTGTAAGGAATTTCAAATCAGCTTTGATATCCGTGTAGTCTTTCCCCACTTCGATCTGGTCAAAGGTGACATCAATCTTCGTTTTTTCTTTTCCGCCCGAATTCCCGGAATTCCCACACGCTGTCAATGACATGATCATCATGGCTGCCATCGTAACTGCCAATACTCTTTTTGCTTTCATTTTTTATTTCCTCCTCTATTTTTAACTTGTTTTAATCTTATCATTAATCTATTTTAATTTCAAGTTTTTGTTTGTTTTAATTTCTATTTCTACTCTTTTTCACATTTTTAGACACCTTATTTTTGTATATTTTAACATATCAAAAATAGAAAACCCTTTACCACCCATT
>ENA-OQJN01000141-OQJN01000141.1-human-gut-metagenome-genome-assembly--contig:-NODE-141-length-36774-cov-3.706825_pt1 | contig 36774 bp, 40 predicted proteins | sample MGYA00242610_ERZ504777 | MGnify/ENA primary metagenome ERZ504777 (study PRJEB26092, sample SAMD00036350) | human gut metagenome | host: Homo sapiens | study: EMG produced TPA metagenomics assembly of... | reverse complement strand
AGGAGACTTATTTATGTTTAATCCTATGATTAACGTAAATGGAGATATGGCTACCGGTCATTGGTATCTTTTCGGCTGTTTTCGCGCTCGCGGCGGCAAAGACATGATTCTTTCCGGTGAATACTTTGACACATATATGAAAGTTGCTGGTGTTTGGAAATATAAGAAGTTAATCTTTAAAGCACGGGTCTGGGTACCTCGTGAAGAAGGGTGGCAGGATGCTTTGATTAACATGCCGTTTGAAATCGGTAACGAAGCATAGCATAACATTAAAAAAGAGATTGCTGTTTGCAATTGTGCAGCAATCTCTTTTTTACCCATTTTATTTTCTTCCTTCGATGCAGATCCAGCCTTCATTTGGTTCGATGTGGACGATGACGGTGGTGAAGCCGGCATTGCGGAAGATGTCTTCGAATTTTTCTGGTGTCGGGTTGTAGAGGTTATAGTGTTTTATGTTTTCCCGAGTGGCCGGGCTCAGGTCGGGGCGTTCGTAGATTTCGGCGATGAGCAGGAAGGTGCCGCCTGTTTTTAGGACGCGGCTTGTACTTCTTTCAGGTTTTCCGGCGGATCGGGCCAGAAGTAGAAGCTTTCAACGGTCGTGATCTTATCAAAGCTGTCGTCGGCAAAGGGGAGTTTTTCGACGGAGCCTTGAGAAACGTCCATCTTTCCGGCTTCGATAGCGTTGGCATTCGTTTGAAGAGACGTCCGGACCGATGTTTCGGAATAGTCGATGCCTGTCAGGTGGCCTGTGGTCACGTGTTCGCTCATGCGTTTTAGGTTGGCTCCGCCGCCGCAGCCGATGTCGAGGACGGCTTCATCGCCGTGCCAGGTAAAGTGGGAGAGGCCCCAGGCTGTGAGCGGGCCGTGGCTTTCATTCATGCGGGCCAGCATCTGTTCACCGGCTTCGCCTGTCGGTTTGGCCGGGTTGCCGGCAGCTGTAATGGCTTTTTCGTTTCTATCATTGGTACTCATGTGTATCACCTGCTTTCAAAAATGAATGTGGATTACTTGACTCTATTATACGACGATTGGTTCAAAAAGGGGAGAGCGTAAAGAAAACAAAAAGTGAATTAATATATTGACATATAGACAAAAATAGATATAATATAAGTGCGGACAAGGTAAAGCATTGGAAGCCTTGGCCCTTTTCTTAGGACTTAAATATCTATAATATTAGAAATATAGATTTAAAGGAAGGGATACATATGGAATTACAAAAATCTTTTCAAAAGGGGTTCATTCAGTTGAAGAGTCGGCTGGTCATCCCGCCTATGGCGACACAGAGTTCGGATTCGGGGATTCCCGGAAAAGAAACGATAGATCATTATCGGCGGCTGGCCGGTAATTCACTGGCAGGCCTTTTGATTACTGAACACAGTTACGTAAATCCGGCAGGACGAGCCGACCCGCATCAGCTTTCCATGGCCTCTGATGAAGTCGTGGCCGATCAACGAAAGTTGACCGATGCCGTCCATGCCGTAAATCCGAATCTTAAAATCTTTGCTCAAATCAGTCACGCCGGTGCCAATACGTCGCCGCGTGTGACCGGGGAAGAATTGGTTTCGGCCAGTCCCTTAGAGGGAAATGGCGGACGGAGTAGGGCCCTTTCCATCGATGAAATTAAGGAACTTGAAAGAGATTTTGCCGCTGCTGCCCGACGGGTTAAGGAAGCAGGTTACGACGGTGTAGAAATTCATTCGGCTCACGGTTACCTGCTCAACCAGTTTTATTCGCCGCTGACGAATTTCCGCGACGACGATTACGGACCGCAGAGCCTTGAAAATCGCCTGCGCTTTTTGACAGAAATCACCGCTGCCGTGCGTCAGGTAGTGGGTAACGATTTTTCCCATTGCTGTCCGCCTTGGTGGAAGTGACTATCAGGATGGCGGCAGCACGATTGATGATGCGGCAGGGGCGGCGCAGATACTCGAAGCGAGCGGCATCGACTTGTTGGACCTGTCCGGCGGCTTAGGGATGTTTATGCGTCCCGGCCACCGCGAACCGGGCTGGTTTTCCGACATGTCAAAAGCCGTAAAAGCACAGGTGAACCTGCCCATCATCTTGACCGGCGGTGTCCAGACACCGGCTCAGGCTGGAGAATTATTGAATCAAGGTACGGCCGATCTCATCGGCGTTGGTCGAGCTATGCTGCGCAATCCGGCATGGGGCTCGGAATTATAAAGGAGGAAATTTATCATGCATTTTCATGGACCGATTATCAGACCGCAGACCGATGCGGACAGTTTATTCATTGAAGTTACGGCAGGGTGCTCGCATAATGCCTGCACGTTCTGCAATTTCTATAAAGACACGCCCTTTATGGTAGCGCCCCTTTCTCAAATCGAAGAAGACTTGAAAGAAGCCAAGCGCGAATGGCCGAATGCCAAGAGTATCTGGGCTTCCGGCGGCAATCCTTTCGTCCTCAGCACGGAAAAACAGATTGCCGTCTGGGATTTGATGAAGAAATATTATCCCGATGCCCGCATTTCGACGTATGCTACGATTTCCGACTTTAAGCAGAAATCCGTCGAAGACATCAAGAAAATCAAGGCCCACGGCCTCGATGAAATCATGATTGGCATCGAAACGGGTGACGATGACGTCTTGTCCTTCGTCAATAAGGGTTATACGGCTCAGGATATTTTGGATGCCGGAAAGAAAATGGATGAAGCCGGCATTACCTACCGCATGATTTATCTCGGCGGTCTGGCCGGTAAGGGCAAGCTCGTCGAAAGTGCTAAGAAGTCGGCTCAGATTTTCAATCAAATTCATCCCTACTACATGATGCTGACTAACGTCTCGGTCCTGCCGGGAACGAAGCTTTACAATCAGATGCAGGCCGGCGAATGGACGGAAGCGACGGAAAAGGAACGGATTGAAGAAATCCGTACGCTCATTGCCGAATTGAACATCCCCATTACCATCAACTCCGGTACATCGACCAGCAGTGTCCGCTTTGAAGTCACCTTGCCTCAGGAAAAGGAACAGATTCTGTCGGAACTCGATAAGACGATAGACCAGTTCGACGAACAGACGGAAGCCGCCCTGGCCCAGTGGCGTCACAGCATGAGAGCCGTTTAAGGTAGCGAAAGAGAGGAGATTATTATGCATTTTGCCAGTAATGTCGTACGTCCGCCCTATGAAGCCAACAGTGCTTATTTACAGGTTACCAGCGGCTGCAGTCATAACGCCTGTCGCTTCTGTACCTATTACAAGGATGCTCCCTTTGCCGTTTCGCCGGAATCAGAAATCGTCGAAGACTTGAAGGAAATGGCCAGTTACGGCGTGCCCTTCCCTCGTATTTGGCTTCAGGGAGCCGATCCCTTTCTCCTGACCTTCGAGAAATTGAAGCGCATTGCCGAACTCATTCATCAGTACCTGCCTTTCGTCAAGACCATCGGCGGCTACGGCCGAGTTAATAGCCTGCGCAACAAGACTGTCGACCAGCTGCGAGAATTGAAGAATCTCGGTTATTCGGGCATTGTCTTTGGTGTCGAATCAGGAGATGAAAAGGTCCTGACCTACATGAATAAGGGCTACCATGCCGATGAAATCGTGCCGCAGTTGTCTAAGATGGATCAGGCCGGCATACCTTACGAAGTCATCTTCCTGAGCGGCCTCGGCGGCAAGGGTTATGGGCTTGGATCATGCGAAAAAGACGGCTGCTGTCTTCAACCAGCTCCATCCCGACCGCATCCTCATTGCCGGCCTTACGATTTTCCCGGATACGCCGCTCATGAAGGACGTCCGCAGCGGCGAATTTGAGGAAGCGACAGGAAGGGGAACGCATTTTGGAATTGAAGGAATTTTTAACTGATTTAACCATCGATACCCTCATCGACGCCACCAATGCCTCCATCATTACGGCGATTTACGGACAGATACCGGCCCAGAAGCAGGACATGATCGACCGCCTGCAGGCCGTGTACGATACATACGGTGAACAGGGCCTGCGACAAATGCGGGACTCCCTGGGCGCTATCTGATGATTCCCTTTAGGAGGAGATGCAGATGAAGAAAAAAGTTTTGATTATCGGTACCAGTCCCCGCCTTCACGGCAACACTAACATCTTGGCAAAGTCCTTTGCCAAGGGGGCTGAGGCCGCCGGTCATGACGTGGAATTTATCCCCCTGGCCGGTAAACGCATTGGCTTCTGTGTCGGTTGTTGGGGCTGTCTGGAAAGCAAGACCTGCGTCGTCAACCACGATGACGCCGAAGAAGCCGTGCAGAAGATTCGTACTGCCGACGTCGTCGTCTTTGCCACGCCCATCTATTATTACGAAATGAGCGGCCAAATGAAGACTTTGCTGGACCGGACGAACTGCCTCTATAAGGCCGATTATGACTTTCGCGACGTCTACCTGCTCACAGCGGCAGAAGATACGGCGCCCGATACGCCGGAACACGCCATTGGCGGCCTCAAAGGCTGGTTGAAAGTCTTTAACCAGGCAAGCCTCAAGGGCACCGTTTTTGCCGGCGGGACTATGGAAGATGGCACCATTGCTGGTCATCCCGAATTAGAAGAAGCGGAAGCCATGGGACGAAAGGTCTAGGAGAAATCAATCCTAAGCTGTTGTCAAAAATTTCAGATACCATATTACAAAAAGCGACTTGCTTGAAGCAGGTCGCTTTTTCTATGTTGGATGTGTTTTTAATTCAAAGTGTAAGATGATTTTTTATCATGATGGTTTTAGTCAAATACAGATGATGCATTAAAAATGACATACAACATACTTGAAAATCAATTCAAAATAAATTTAAAATATGATTACAAATGAGATAATTTATACATGATTCAGGCGAAATAATTTGTAATATTTATGAATGTGTAATGAATTACCTTGAAAAAGAAAGCTATTTGTTATGATGGGGTGGTAATGATGAGTGGTAAGAAATGTAGACGAGAGTTATTGCGCGTACTGGTATTAAGCGCTTTATTGAGCACGTCTTATTTTGGGGTAGCAGAGGCAAGCTATGTCTTGAATGGCGATACCATTGGAGGGACACATGAGCTTGGCGCATTTGACCAGTTCTATGTGCTGGATGGGGATCGAAATGTTACAGCTTTGTCAGATGTTTCTATTATTTCAAAGGGAGAAAGTAACTGGCCTATCATAGATGGCCGCGATAATGCGAATAGTAGTTTAGACTGGGATATGAATGGTCATTCCTTAGCTATCGATGCTAAGGCGAATGGTATAAGGATAGATAAGTCTAATACAAACGTAAATATCCATAATGCCGATAATATTGAAGAGACTGTCGATAGGCACAATTTTGTAGCCATTGCTAACGGAACTGGAAGCGCTGTCAATTTCCAGGCTAATAATAATATAACCTTCAATAAATTTGACACTTCTGAATATAACCCTATATTGGCAGTAATTGACGATAATCAATTGTCTATGAAGGCCGGTAATGATATTGTGTTTAACAATTATTCAAAAGGCAATATGATTACTGTTGATGAGGGACCTGACTTTGATGAGGGCGGTAAACTTCAAATGAATGCCGGTCATGATATTACCTTCAATCAGAGTTATAGCGATCCTCGGTTTGCTTCAAGTCTCTCGCTTTTGTCTTTGCAAGACTATTCTGATACCACTATCACAGCCGGTAACGATATTAATTTTAACCGCTATAAATATAACCCTTTCATCGACTTGTACCGTTATGCCAAGGCCGTCATCACGGCGAAGGGAAATATTAATTTTCGTGAGCAGGCCTCCAGTGCCTCCAGCACCCTCTATGCAACGACGTTGCAAAATAATTCTAATTTGACTTTGGAAGCTCTGGCCATTACCGGAAATATGCAGCAAATGGTGAATGCTCATGATACTTCGCAGGTCTTGGTGAAGGCTCATGAAATTTATTGGGATGCCCAAGGGGAAGACGTGTCTGAGCTTGCAGCAGAATATCCGGCCGTAACGAGTACGATCGTGTCGGATAATGGCAGTAAGGTTGAATTACAGGTCGATAAGGACATTCATGTATCCGTCGGCGTACCGGATACCTTGCTCTATGCCTATGGATGGGGCGGCAATATTACCTTGAATGCCAGTAATTCGATTTACTTGCATTCGGGGGGGCAGACGGACTATGCTTCCTTGGCTACCATTCGCGCTCTGGATGGGACGGTTGATTTGACTGCAGGCGGTACGATTACGGTAGACAGTGAAGGGAAGACTGCCGCCTATACTGAGTTTTCGGGGAATATTGATTTCAATGGAAAAACAGTTATATCCGGTGCCGGAATCGGTGCTTGGTCAACAACGGATTCGAAAATAGGGATGAATCCCTATGGTGAAGAAACATCAAAAATCACTTTTAACGATTTTGTAACCATGGATCCGGTAAATATAGGCGCTAAAGCACAGTATAACGGCGACATCATTTTCAATAAAGGCTTTGCTATCGACGCCGAAGAAAATGCCTTCTATGCGGACTCGGCAGGGAGAATTCAGGCATTGGCTACCGGTGAAGACAAGGTCATTAAGGGGAATATGTTGGCTCGTAATGGTCAAATCGATGTCCTCTTTGACACGGCCAATTCATCTTTTACCGGTACGACGGAAGTGCAGAATGTTGAAACAATATACCCTATTAAGGACCAAGAAGATTACGGCGATGACGAAGAGTATGGTGATGAAGAAGAGACGTATGATGATGAATATGTAGACGACGATACCTCCGCATCCGATGGTGAAGGGTACGATGACAGTGATGAGGAAGAACCGGAATATCCCCCTGTCGAAGAAACACCACACATTAATATTGCCCTGAAAAACGGGGCTGTCTGGAACGTCACCGGTGACAGTACGCTGACTAATTTGGCTAATGACTCTTTCGTCAATCTGAGTGACGCTAATCGTATCGGCACCAGCCTTACGGCCCAGACCTTATCCGGTACGGGTACCATGGTCATGGACCTCGACTGGAACAGCAACGGCGGCGCAAAAGAAAAGACCGATAACAGCGATTACCTAAATGTTACGGAAAGTGCGACTGGGGCACAGGCTCTGGTAACTGACAAAGCATCCATGCATCTCGATGCCATGGGCGTCGATGACCGCCTCTATTTCGCTACCTTGGTCAACAGTGATGCCGTATTCACCAGTCCCATTACCCAACGCAACGTACAAAAGGGACATTTATACGACTATATCATCGGTATTGATTCTGAAACGACGGCGACAACGGATGATACATCGGATGCTGCCGAAACGATTGCCGATAGAGCTGCTGCAGATACGACGACGGATTGGTTCTTCGGCACCGTCGGCTATACGGAAAGCCCCGTCGTTGAAACGGGACGCATCAATTCGCAGATCATGTATGACCTCGTAACCGACGTCGACACCTTGAATAAGCGCATGGGCGACGTCCGTCATATGAATACCGATCCCGACGGCTGGTGGGCCCGCACGACGTACACCCATCAGGACCGCGATTCCTACTCCGGTCACAGCAACCGCTTTGAATTGGGTAAGGATTTTGTCATGAATCGGGCTGATGGCAGCACGGTCCATCAAGGCGCCGTCTTCACCTACCTTCGCGGGAAAGATTCCTTTACTACTGGAAACGGGAAATACAACCGCTACAGCGGCGCTCTCTACCATACCTGGCTCGGAAACGATGGTCGATATGTCGACGTTGTCGGCCGCATCGGTAAGGTCATGGGCAACAGCCATACCTTCTTGGTCAATGGCGACCAGTCGGACAGCTCCTTCGGAACCTGGTACCAACAGGCTAGTGTCGAAACGGGCCGCAGCTACGATTTGAAAGACGGCTGGTATTTTGAACCGCAGGCCCAGCTGCAGTATACCCATATGAACAGCAAGTCCTATACCAGCAGCGACGGTATCAACCACGACTTAGACAGCGTCAACAGCTTCATCGGTCGTTTAGGTTTCCGCCTGGGACAGAAGGTTAATGAAAAAACGAGTTGGTATCTGAAAGGTGACATCCTCCATGAATTCTCCGGTGACGGCGGCATGATCCTTACGTCTGCTAACGGATTGGAACGAATTGATTACAATCGTGACGGCAAGGACACATGGTACGACTTAGGCGCCGGCTTGACGACAGAATTGAGCCCGGCCAGCAGCTTGTGGTTTGAATTTGAACGCAAGTTCAGCGGAACCTACAATAACGACTGGGAATTCAACGGCGGCATAGCCTGGAAGTTCTAAGTGAGCTTTTTCTAATTCAATTTCATACTGGTTGAACAATATGCAACCCCTTCATGGATGCCTGATCGGCACCTGTGAAGGGGTTTTTGTATGGATAGGATTTTCAGTTGATAAACTTTATAGATTTAAAATCACTTTTTGTTATGGACTAACTCGGTCGATTATAGATAACGCATTATGGAAATCGGCTATTAACTTGTAATATATAAATAATAGACTTACAATGGAAATATAAATGAGATAATTTATACATATGATGAATTACCTTGAATGGATAATTTATTTTGTGGTAATCGGGAGGTAACTATGAGCGGTAGAATAATTAGAAGAGAATTATTACGGGCATTGGTATTAGGAGCCTTATTGAGTACCTCCTATATGGGCGTCGGAGCTGCGGCGGACTATCCCATAACTGGAGATACTATTTCCGGAAACCATGATCTTCAGGAACAATATAATTTGTTTAACCTTGATGGCAATCAAAAAGTAACGGCCACGTCGGATGTAACGGTTGTTTCAAGTGGCACAGAGATTGAAAATAAAGCGGCTATCATTGATGGAAGGAATAATAGTGGCTCTAGTTTAGATTTAAATATGGATGGCCATTCTTTATCGATAGAATCGTATCCGTATACTTTTTACATGACTTCAAGTAATCATAAGATAGATGTTCATGATGCGGACACGATTTCGGTTAAAGCAATCGGTCGACCGATTATGTATATGCCCGTCGGGAGTGGGAATGAAATTAATTTACAAGCCAATAAAGATATTTTATTAACCCAGGTCAAAGATGATTTTGATTCGCCTTCTATGAGTGTTAAGGGGGATAACACATTAAGCCTGAAAGCCGGTAATGATATTGTTTTGCATAATGATGTAAAATCCAATATATTGACTGTGTCAAATAAGGCTGACCTCCAAATAGAGGCTGGTCATGATGTTGTGTTTAATAGGGTGAGTGCTGAGCCATATATACCAAACCTCTATGTAGAACGAAATGCCAATGCTACCGTCAATGCGGGTAATGATATTATTTTTAACCGTGTAAAAAATGCAACACCAATTGGTCTAAGAACTAATGCGACAGTGAACCTAAAAGCTAAAGGCAATATTATTTTCCATGAAGAGCAGGCTAGTAATCCGGTTGCCATTAACATGGAAAGTGACGCTGATTTTCAAATGGAAGCTCAAACAATTAGCGGTAATATGCAGCGTATGACCATGGTGGCGGGAGGTTCTAACTTTAATTTAAAGGCTGACGACCTTCAATGGGGCGCCCCCGTAGGCCAGAGTGTGGAAGCTGTGGCACCCAAGAATGATCCTATGCTTACCAGTATGATTCAGCAGGGCGGAGCAGTACCGTTAAACTGGATCTTGGAAATTCGGCAAAACTGGCGAATGAAATAACAGGGACTTTGTTATATACTAATTTCGGTTCGCTTACGATGAATGCCGGCGATTCAATTTATCTGCATAACACAGGCTATAAATCGGATGATAAATTTCAGTCTCTTATCCGTTTGCAGGGCGGTACCATTGACTTGACGGCAGGAGAAGGCATTTTATTAGATAATAAAGGGGCTATAGCTGTACTGTCGGAATATTATGGCGAAGTTAATTTTAACGGTAAAACGGCCATAAACGGTGCCGGTATCGGTGCTTTTGCGCCCGGTGGCGGGATAATTAATTTTAACGGCAATACGGTGATGTCGCAGGTCGGCACTGGCGCTTCGGCGTCGGAAAGCGGGACAATTAATTTTAATGGCAATACGGTGATGTCGCAGGTCGATATTGGTGCTTTGACGGAAACCGATTCAGATCCTTGGGCCGAAGAACTTACAAAGATTAATTTTGAAGACGATGTAGTGATTGACCAGGCTGAAACAGGGGTTAGTGCAAGCTACAATAGTGATATTGTTTTTAACAAAGGTCTTAGTATTGATGCCAAAGACAATGCATTTTATACCGAGTCGGCCGGCCGCATTCAGGCACTTGCCACTGGTGAAGATAAGGTGATCAAGGGTAACATGCAGGCTCTCAACGGTCAGATTGATGTCCTGTTAGATACAGAAAAATCTTCGTTTACCGGTGCGACGGAACTTCAGAAAATTGAAAAAGTATATTCTTGGGATGATGAAGAGTATGAGGATGACGATATTATCTATGATGATGAAGAGGATTGGGACGACGAGGATGACGGCGATGATTGGGAAATGCCGTATGTCGAAGAAACCCCTACCATTAATCTGACTCTGAAAAACGGTGCTGTCTGGAATGTCACTGGCGACAGTACGCTGACGAATCTTGAAAATGACTCCTTCGTCAATCTGAGTAACACTGATCGCACCGGAACCAGCCTTACGGCGCAGACCTTATCCGGTACGGGCACTATGGTCATGGATCTCGACTGGAACAGTAACGGCGGCGCGAAGGAAAAGACCGATAACAGCGATTACCTAAATGTTACGGAAAGTGCTACCGGGACACAGGCTCTTGTAACTGATAAAGCATCCATGCATCTCGATGCCATGGGCGTCGATGACCGCCTCTATTTCGCTACCTTAACCAACAGCGATGCCGTATTCACCAGTCCCATTACCCAACGCAACGTACAAAAAGGCCATTTATACGACTATATCATCGGCATAAATTCGGAAACGACAGCGACAACCGATACGTCTGATACTGCTGAAACAGTCGCTGATAGAGCGGCTGTCGATACGACGACGGATTGGTTCTTCGGCACTATTGGTTATACCGAAAGCCCGATTGTTGAAACGGGACGCATCAATTCGCAGATCATGTATGACCTTGTCACTGACGTCGATACCTTGAATAAGCGTATGGGTGACGTCCGCCATATGAATACCGATCCCGACGGCTGGTGGGCTCGCACGACCTATACCCATCAGGACCGCGACTCCTACTCCGGTCACAGCAACCGCTTTGAATTGGGCAAAGACTTTGTCATGACCCGCAGCGACGGCAGCACGGTTCATCAGGGAACTGTCTTCACCTATCTTCGCAGCACGGACTCCTTTGCTGATGGAAATGGGAAGTACAACCGCTACAGTGGTGCTCTCTACCACACCTGGCTCGGAAATGATGGCCGGTATGTCGACTTTGTCGGCCGCATCGGCAAGGTCATGGGCAACAGCCATACCTTCCTGGTCAACGGCGATCAGTCGGACAGCTCCTTCGGCACCTGGTATCAACAGGCCAGTGTCGAAACGGGCCGTAACTACGATTTGAAAGACGGTTGGTACTTTGAGCCGCAAGCACAGTTACAATACACGCACATGAACAGCAAGTCCTATACCAGCAGCGACGGTATCAACCACGACTTAGACAGCGTCAACAGCTTCATCGGTCGATTAGGCTTCCGTCTGGGACAGAATATTAATGAAAAAACGAGCTGGTACGTGAAAGGCGACATCCTCCACGAATTCTCCGGTGACGGCGGTATCATGTTGACCTCCTCAAACGGCTTGGAACGAATCAATTACTCCCGTGACGGCAAGGACACCTGGTACGACTTAGGTGCTGGCCTTACGACAGAATTAAGCCCGGCCAGCAGCCTGTGGTTTGAATTTGAACGCAAGTTCAGCGGAACCTACAGCAACGATTGGGAATTCAACGGCGGCATCGCCTGGAAGTTCTAAGTAAGTTATTTCCGATTCAATTTTATAGAGTTTAAAAGATGTGCAACCCCTTCATGGATGCCTGACAGCGTCTATGAAGGGGTTTGGTTTTATATGGTTTTATCGAATTTCCTTGATTCATAGCCTCAACATGAAATTTTATCATAGACTAAGTCACTCCATTATAGATAATGCATTATGGAAAGCCATTATTAACTTGTAATATACATATAATGCACTTACAATGGAAATATAAGTGAGATAATTTATACATATGACAGAAAAATAAGAGGCAATATTTATGAGCATATGGTCAACGACTCCCTCTTATAGAAGCGGGAGCTTGTAAGTCAGAAAAACATAGGTGGTAGCGATGCTGAGAACAACATCTCCCTAATTCTGCCTACATCATCGGGCAGTTGACGATGCCCGTTTTGCCAAGGAGATTTACTCCGAGGCAGTCGTTTTTCTCTCGTAACGAGGGTGATTGTCTCCGGAAATCCACATCGTACCAAGATGTTGGATATTCATAGCTCCGATACGGTCATCATTGGATTGGTATCCGCACTGGCAGCGATACAGGTGTTGGTGAGGCTTACGATTTTCCTTACGGATAGTAGCGCACTTCGGGCAACGCTGAGAGGTGTATTTTGCCGAGACTTTCAATACTTCCGAGTGATTTTCGTGAGCCTTGTAGGTCAGATATTGCTCAAGCTGATAGAAAGTCCAACTCCGCAGGTCGTAATTCTGTTTGGCGGTTTTGGAGAGATTTGTTTCTTCAAAGCTGACACCTGTTAAATCTTCCAGCACAAACAGCGTATCCTTGCCGTATTTCGTAACGAGTGTCTTAGAAATTCGATGATTTACATCGGACATCCAACGGTTCTCTCGTCCGGAAAGGGCTTTGAGTCTACGCTTTGCCGATTTTGTGCCTTTGGATTGGAGCTGCTGTCTGACTTTGAGGAACTTATGTCGTTTGACTGCAATCTTTCGCCCGGAAACAAATTCGGTGTTACCTTGTTCATCGTAACTGACCGTCAGGAATCGCAAGCCACGGTCAATCCCGACAACATGACGGACGTTCTCCTTTTGGAAACCTTCAACCGCTTTGGTGACGGGAATATGCAGATACCACCGGCCTTTGAGTTCAACTAACGTTGCCGTGCCAAGATTCCATGAGCCATCGAGGTATTCCGAAAATGGCTTGCTTTCAAAGGTGCAACGAGTTCTTTTGCCAAGGGTGTTGATAGACAGGCTTTGTCTATTATCCACGAAGCTGTAATCACGGTTACGAACCAAATCCGCTTGCGGGCGCTTGAAGAAGATGGGCTTCCAAAGCCATTCGAGCGTTTTTGGGATGTATTTCCAGTTGCCATCTTGGTCCTTGTATTTGTATGGCTTTTGGAATAACTGCTGCTTGACCGTCTTATAGCGAGCCATAGTCGTCTTGATGGACGACTGTGCAAGCTGTGACTTCAGCCCCAATTGACCACGAAGGTCACGGTACAGCTCTTTATTGAGTCTTTGGTAAGCTAGGTTGAATTGATTGTCGAAGATATATTGCGACACAAAATTACAAGCCTGACGATATTGCTCCGTCATTTGACGAAACAGAATCTCTTGTTCCGGAGAAACATGGATGCGAAGTTTTATCGTTTTAGTTAGGTCGGACACTTTTTCTCACCTGCCTTTCTAAGCATAGATTGCATTCATTAAGACCACCATATCATATATGTTACTAAAACTCTAGTATTTTAAGAAAGTGAGGTGAGCGGGCATTCCGCCCCGACCTAAGAGGTCGGAGTATCCTGCCCGCATTTAGATGAAAAATATCTTGGTCTCGACTGAAGTCGGAAAAGACAGGCCATAAGCCACTTGACAGGCTGCGGGTCCTTGTGGTAACATTAATACATTGCGTGAGCAAAATTTATTTTTTGAATTACTAATATGAGGTGATGTAGAAAATGGCAACGAGGAGAGACCCGCGTTTTAAGGAATGTCGCCGGTTCGGAGTTAATGTGTACGGACACCCTAAGGCATTAAAACGCGTACGTAAAGATCAGCGTCAGAAAAAAATGTCTGAATATGGCACGCAGTTATTGGAAAAACAGAAACTTCGCGCATACTACAATTTGCTCGAACGTCAGTTTGTCCGTTATTATGATAAAGCCAAGAAGATGGAAGGCGTAACGGGCCAGAACATGCTGAAATTATTGGAATGCCGCTTGGATAACTTAGTATACCGTATCGGTTTTGCTAACTCTATCCGCCAGGCACGCCAGATGGTCAACCACGGCCACATTTTGGTCAATGGCAAACGCTGCGATATTCCGTCGGCACACGTAAAAGTTGGCACGGTTATCACGCTGAAAGAAGATTCCCGTTCTAACGAAATGTACAAAAAATCCTTCCAGGAATTAAAAACCTTCGACGTTCCCTACGTTGAAAAGAATTTCGATGGCTTTGAAGGCACTCTTACCCGTATGCCTGAACGCGACGAAATCCCTGTAGAAATCAACGAAACACTGATCGTCGAATTGTACTCCAAATAAGAATTATTTGAGTATGATAAAAAAGCGTTGTCTTGTAAAAGACAGCGCTTTTTTGATGTGTAAAAATAAGAGAAAAGGTTCGATGTCAGTCGGCCTGTTCTAAAAGGGTCAGGCCTTTGTCGGCGGCATAGTAGGTGCCGGCCTGTTTTCCAGTCATGAGGCAGCCCGTGTCGACCAGGTCTTTGATGAGGGCCAGGTCCGGCTGTTCCGGGGCGGCCATTTCCTCCGGCGTCCCTTCTTCGCGTTCGACGGCGGCGATGTAGGCGGCCTTGCGGTCGTCAGCAGTCGGTTCCTTTTCGACATAGGTCAGGGACGGCAGGTAGAGGGGATAGTCCTTCTTGGCTTCCAGGAAGAATTTCCCGATGCCGATGGCCTTGCTGAGGAGATTGCCTTCTTCCGTCTTGATATCCATTTCGTCGCAGATGGCGTCGATCTTATTGGACGAGAAATGGTAGTATTTTTTGGCGGCTTCCATCGTATCGGCATAGCGGAAGGACGGAGCCTTGATGCCGTAAATGTGAAGGGCGTGGGTGATGCAGCCGAAGACGAAGGGGGCGTTGTGGGCGACGAGGGTCTTGCCTTCGATGAGTTTTTCAAGGCCGGCCTGCCAGTATTCACCGAATTCATCGGCTTTGGACAGATCTTCCCAGCGGTGCCGGCCTCCCGTGGCCGACAGGTTGTTTTCTGGCGGACGGATGTAAAAGTACCGCGTGTCTTTTAGCTCGCCCTTGTCGAATTCGGCCAGGGCCAGGAGACAGATGGAATAAGGCTGTTCATTGGCAAGCTCGATGGAAACGGCCGTAAAGTGCTGGGGGAAGCGGCGGAGTTTCCCTTTTTCTACGAGGGGATATTTGTAGTAGCCTTTTTCCGGCTTAATGTCGTATTGATGGAGGTTGTCGACCTTCACGTGGACTTTGGTTACCAGGTCTTTTTTCATACTTTGCCTTGCGCCGCTTTTTTCGCAGGGCCGACGTCAGGGAGTAGAGGACGGCTCCGATGAAGATGATTGTGGCGACCGTGGTTACGATGTGGATGATGGGATCCATAACTATCAATCCTTTTCAGTGTATTATTCTTGGAAAAAATTCATGTTGTAGCAGGCCCGGAACGCCCGGTTGGCCGCATTGCCATTGGCCGAGAGGCGGTCTGTCGTCTTGACTTCCGGATTGGCCAGGGCCAGGGTGGACAGGATATTGCCTGCCGGGTCGTAGCCGACGTCGCCGAGGGTCTGGGTTTTTACCGATTGGGATTTAAAATTGTAGAAAAAATTGTTATCATATCCTTGTAAGGTATTGTTGGCATAATCGTAGGTCACAACCGTCGCCCGGATGATGTAGTACGGCGGGTCGTAGCGGACGGACTGGATCGTACTCATATCGATGTACGATTCCGTCGTATCGTCGTGGCCGACCTGGACGAAGCGGGGATTGTTGTCGAGAAAATTATTCGCCGAGGCGAAAAGGGTCAACAAAAACAAGAAGGAGACGGCAAGACTGGCCGTTTTTTTGAACATAAGGCATACTTCCTTTCTGGCCTTTTTAGAAAGGCCGTATTGGCTATAAATATATTATATAGGAATTGACAGACAATACAAGAATATATATTGTAGAAGTAGGAGTTTAGACAGCTTAGGTCGAATACTATAATTATAGAGGTGATAATAGTGGATGTGATATACATTGGACTGCCTTTTGTCTTTTGGCAGGAAGATGAATCGAAACACGGACTGGATATTCACGTGACCGAAGGATTTCAAAAATTAGGGTTTCACGTCTATCCGCTCAACGCCGGCGACAACGCGGAAGAGATCTGTGCGGCCTATAATCTGCATACGTCTTTTGTCGAAGAAGAAGCCGATATCGCGCCGACGGAAGAATTTATTTCAGAACACGTCTTATGGGAAGACTTTCCCTTGCTGTATATTTCGGAAGCGGCGGCGACGTCGGAAGATGAATATACGCAGTTCGTCTTCCATACGGCGGAACTGGCCCGGGACAACGGCCTCATCGTAGCCGCGGAAGTCAATGACTGCGACGACGAGGAAGACGATCCCTATCCGTGGCGGTACAAGGCGACCGTCCTTTGGACTCACGGCGATATCCTGCCTACGGGCGGCCCGAACTGCGCCGTGACCTTGGCAATCGGTCAGGGAATCACCGTGTCCGACGGCAATGAAGAGCGGCACTACGACAAGTCGGTCGTCAGCGAAATATTTATTCCTTATTTTCTCCAGGGACTCTTAGAAGGACAAGACCCCTTTTCGATCGCAGCATCGTACGAGTCCTGAGTTAGGAGGGTTTTACTTTGAATCACAAAAAACAGAAGAACACCCGTTGCGGGCAGCCATTCTTACTATCAGCAACAGCCGTACCTTTTCCGACGATACGAACGGCTTGCTCATTCAGTCGCTGTTGGCGCAGCACGGCCACCAGGTCGTCGACTATCAGATCGTGAAGGACGACCGGGCTGAAATCGAGCGCCATCTCCATGAATGGGTATGCAGTGTCGACCTGGTCATTACCAGCGGCGGTACGGGGATTGCAAAAAGGGACGTGACCGTCGAGACCGTGGAAGCTCTCTTCGATAAAACGATCCCGGCCTTTGGCGAGATGATGACCTATTTTGCCTATCGGCGGGTCTGCGGCGTTCAGGCCATGGCCTATCGGGCGACGGCCGGCATCATTCACCAGTGCCAGGTCTACTGCCTGCCGGCTCTTCCCAGTCTGATTAAAATCGGCATGGAAAAGATCGTGTTGCCGGAAGTGTTCCATCTGTATTCGGAAATCAAGAAATGATGGGAAATTCGAAGATCGTATTGGTAACGGGCGGGGCCCGGAGCGGAAAGAGCGACTTTGCCGAGCGCTACGCTGCGGTCCTGCCCGGCCGTCATGCCTATGTGGCGACGGCTACGGTGTCTGACGAGGAAATGGCCCGGCGCATCGCCCTTCACCAAAAGCGCCGACCGGCATCGTGGGCGACTTGGGAAGTGCCCGATCACTTGCCCGCCGTCCTCGGCGACCTTTGCCAGACCGCCGATGTCGTCCTCGTCGACTGCCTGACGATTTATTTTTCAAATTATCTCTGGGCCCATGATGGAGACGACGACGAAACCGTCATAGACGGCGCCTTGGCGGAGCTTAGAGCCATCGTGAAAGGCTTTCGAAAAGCCGGCGTGACGGCCGTTTTTGTCACCAATGAGCTGGGCTGCGGCATCGTGCCTATGGAACAGGTCAGCCGCCTCTATCGGGATCTCATCGGCCGCATCAATCAGGAAGCGGCCCGCGAGGCCGACGAAGTCTACGTCTCCGTTTGCGGCATTACGACGGAGTGGAAGCATCGGGCCGTGATCTTGCCGGAGGTGAAACCATGAAGGCTTTTCTCATTGCCCTACAATTTTTATCGCGGATCCACCTGGCCTCCCCAGGAGGTTTGGACGGACGAAGACTTTGGCCGCTCCGTCCTTTTCTTTCCCCTCGTAGGCCTTGTCATCGGCCTATTACTATCGGCGCTGTACGGCGCTCTTTCCTTTATCCTTGATCCTTTTGGCCGCGCCGTCTTGGTCGTGGCCTTTTGGTTCTATTTGACGGGCGGTCTCCATGCCGATGGCTATATGGATACGGCCGACGGCCTTTTTTCCGGCCGCAGCCGGGAACGGATGCTGGAAATCCTGAAGGACAGCCGCGTCGGTTCCGGCGGCGTCATGGCCTTCGTCTTTTTGGTTCCTTTTAAAAGTTAGACCTTTTTGTAGCCAGCTCGAACCGAAAGCGGCGATGCTGAGCCTCGTGGCCGTCCCGGCGGCAGTCCGGTTTGGAACGCTGATTAGCATCTTTCAGTTTCCCTATGCCCGGAAAGAGGGCTTGGGGAAGGCCTTTGTTACCTATGCGCCGCCTCACACGACGGCCAAGGCCCTGGTGCTGGCCCTGCTGCCCGTCTTTCTTTGCGGGCCTTTTATTTGGCCTTCTTAGGGGCGGCCATGATCTTGTCCTTATGGGCCAACCTTGGCATCAGCCGCAAACTCGGCGGCGTCACCGGCGATACCTACGGCGCCGTCATCGAAGGCAGTGAAATGGTTTTGCTCCTTCTCGTCGTTATCGGTAGCAAGGCCGTTCATTTCCTGTTATAATATCTATGTCTCGCCCTCGGGACGGCGCCTGTTTTACGGCGTCCGTCCTTTTTCGTAAGGAGAGACGACACGAAGAAGAATTTTATGGATTTTCGATAATGGAGGATATTCATGATTACATTATATTTAGCGCGTCACGGTGAAACGGACGGAAACGTACAGCAGTGGTACCAAGGTTCTACCGATGTACCCATCAATGCCCACGGGCTGGAACAGGCCAAATGCCTCGGCGATTTTTTCAGCCATACCCACCTCGATGCCGTATACAGCAGTACCCTCCAGCGGGCCATGGCCACGGCGGAATGCGTAGCGGCGCCGCACGGCTTGTCGGTCATCCCCGATGAATCGTTGAAGGAAGCCGACTTTGGCGAATGGGAAGGCCATACGTATGAAGAGATTACGACCAAATGGCCGGGCGAACTGGAAGCTGTCTATGCCTCTGACGGGTCTCTCCCGGCTCGCGGTGGCGAATCGTTCTGCCAGGTCCGGGACCGCATCTTGAAAGGGACCCGCGACATCCTTTCTAAGCATAAGGACGGCGACAGCGTTTTCATCGTCTCTCACGGTGCGGCCCTGCGCTGCCTCCTCTTTGGCCTCTTGGGCCTCGATATGCGTCGCATCTGGTGCTTCCAGCAGTTCAATACGGCCTTTAATGTCGTGGAATATTACGGCGACCGCAACGTCTTGACCCTCCTCAACAGTACCCGCCATTTAGAAGGTACGGCGGGCTATCTGCCCCAATGGGACAAGATGCCTTCCTTATAAGGATCGCTTATGGGAAAGGCCATGCGCCTCGATAAACTCCTGGGCCATACGGGCTGGGGGACGAGGAAGGAATTAAAAGACTTATGTAAGAGTGGTCAGGTCACGATAAACGGCGACATCTGCCGCGACAGCAGCCGCAAGGTCGACCCCGATCAGGACGTCGTTGCCGTTGGCAGCCAGATCGTATCGTACGAAGAATATATTTATCTCATGCTCTATAAGCCCTCTGGCGTCGTCTCGGCTACGGAAGACAACGTGTCGCAGACGGTTATCGACCTCTTGCCGCAAAAGTATCAGGGCAGCCGATTGTTTCCCGTGGGCCGGCTGGATAAAGATACGACGGGCCTTTTGTTTTTGACCAACGACGGTACCTGGGCCCACGGTATTACGTCGCCGAAAAAGCATCAGCCTAAGCGCTATGAAGCCGTCGTTGAAGGCGATATCCCCGCCGATATCGGGGAGCGCTTCGCCGCCGGTATCGTCCTGTCTGACGGTCTCGAATGCCTGCCGGCAGCGGCCGAACAGACGGGCGACCATACGATTGCCGTCGTCGTCGAAGAAGGAAAGTTCCACCAGGTCAAGCGCATGTGTGCCGCCGTCGGACTTACGGTGACGAAACTCCATCGCCGGTCTATTGGCCCGGTGTTCCTCGATGAAAACTTGCAGCCCGGTGAGTTTCGCCCGCTGACCGATGACGAGCGACGTAGCTTGTCGTTATAACGGATAATATATCCTTTTGATTTTTTACCTTTTCAGGCAAGATAAAATATGGTATTATAAAATATGATTGAATTAATATAAGGTGATAGTATGATAGAACAACGAATTGCCGATTTGCGTGCCTTCCTCGAAGCACACGATGCCGACGGCGCCATTATCGTTCAGCCCGAGAACCTGCGTTACTTCAGCGGTTTTACCGGCGGCGAAGGGGCCTTGGTCATCGGCCTTGATAAGGCCGTACTGTGGACGGATTCCCGTTATACGGAACAGGCCGTACAGCAGTCGGGCTCGTGGTATGACATCGAAAATCATCAGGGTGCCTTGGCCCGCTCCATACGCCAGTCTCTGACCGACATGGACTTGGGCGTTGCGGCCTATGAAGAAAACTTTATGACCCATTATTTATATGAAGCCATTGCCGACGGAGCGCTCTGCGGCTTCCTTCCCTGCGACATGACCGGTCTTCGGGCCGTGAAAGAATCGTACGAATTGGAAGCGACGCGCAAAGCCAGCCAGATTGCCGATCAGGCTTTTTCGGATCTCCTGCCTTACATCAAGCCAGGCGTTACGGAAAAAGAAATGGCCGCTCGTCTTGAAAGCAATATGCTGCTTCTCGGGTCTGAAGAAAAATCCTTTACGACGATCGTCGCCTCGGGCAAGCGCTCGGCCATGCCTCACGGTACAGCCAGCCCTAAGGTCATTGAAAAGGGCGATTTCGTTACCTTTGATTTCGGTGCCGTCTGGGATGGCTATCATTCCGACATTACCCGGACCGTCGTCGTCGGTAAGGCGACGCAGGCCCAAAAGGATTTCTACAATCTCATCTTAGAAGGGCAGAAGATGGGCGTATCCCTGGTAAAGGCCGGGAGTTCCTGCCGGGCCATTGATTATGCCGTACGCAACTATTTTGCCGGCTATCACGTCAGTCAATATTTTACGCATTCCCTGGGACATGGGACGGGGCTTGAAATTCATGAACAGCCAGTGCTGTCACCCCGCTCGACCGGTGTCTTACAAGAGAATATGATAGTCACGGTCGAACCGGGACTGTACATAGAAGGCAAGTTTGGCGTCCGCATTGAGGATTCCGTTGCCGTAACAGCCGACGGCTGTGAAATTTTAACCAAAACACCCAAAGAATTGATGGAGCTGTTATAGGAGGAGTTTACACATGATTACTAGTAATGATTTCAGACCAGGCGTAACGATTGAAATCGACGGCCAGGTATGGCAGGTTGTTGAATTTCAGCATGTAAAACCGGGTAAAGGCGCTGCCTTCGTACGCGCTAAGATTAAAAACCTCGAAACCGGTGCCGTTATCGAACGTACCTGGAATGCCGGCGAAAAGGTTCAGGACGGCCACGTCGACCGCCGCCAGATGCAGTACCTTTATGAAAATGAAGGCATGTACTGTTTCATGGACAACGAAACGTATGAACAGATTGAATTGAACAAAGACTCCCTCGGCGATGCAGCTAACTTCCTCAAGGAAGAAATGAATGTATCGGTCATGATGTTCAAAGGCAAAGTCATCGGCATCGACCTGCCGGCTTCCGTTGAACTCAAAGTCGTTGAAACCGACCCCGGTGTCCGTGGTGACACCGCTACTGGCGGCAGCAAACCGGCCACGCTTGAAACGGGTTATGTCGTCAAAGTACCGCTCTTTATCAATGAAGGCGAAGTTCTCCAAATCGATACGAGAACCGGCCAGTATATCGGCAGAGCTTAAGGTTAACGGATTACCGTGTTAGCCGCTAGCATAGGGTATTCAAGGGGCTTCGCGCGTGCGACAGCCCCTTTTTTTGGATGAAAGAGGTGATGTTCATGGAAACGACGGAAGTCAACGAATGGGGGAGCATCCATATTTCTTCCCAGGTCATTGCCGCCATTGCGTCGCTGACGGCGGCTAAGGTTCCGTCGGTGGCTGCGTTGGGAACGAATATTGCCGATGCAGCAGCTGAAAAACTGGGCCGGACCCGGCCCAATCACGGTGTCGATGTCTCCATTGACGGCAAACTGATCGAGCTGACCGTTCGGCTGCTCATCCGCTATGGCTGCCGCATCCCTGACGTCGCACTGGAAGTCCAAAAGACGGTCAAAGATGCCGTGGAAAAGGCGACGGCCTGCCCGGTTACGGCGGTTCACATCATCGTCCAGCAAGTGGTTTTCGAGGAGGCCGGTCAAGATGGATGACAATCAGGATTTTGCCTATGCTGTCAGTGATAAGGCCCTGCGCAACATTGCTGAAACGGCGGCCAAAGATATCGACGGCGTCGAAGCCGTGACGAGGTGCAGCGTTTCCGTAAAAGACGGCAGCGTTTCCCTTCGCCTGGGCGTCCGCGCCGTCTATGGCTTTGATCTGCACGAATTAGCCCTAGCCGTTCAAAGGCGTGCTGCCGGAGCCGTGCAGGATATGGCCGACCCCAAAGGCCTTGATATTTCCGTTACTATAGAAGATTTGGTACTGCCGCCGGCAGACTAGTTACCAACAGGAGGTTTTTTGTGAGCAGACATAAAGCGCGCCAAGAGGCGCTCGAACTCTTATATTCCCGTGAATTTCACGAAGAAAATGACATCCAGTACAGTGAACATGAAATCATGGAAAGTGATTTCATCACGACGGATATGCTGACCGAAGACGGCCCGGAATTGAGTGAATCGGAACGGCATACATACAGCCAGTACCTCGTCGAAACGACGACGGCTCACCGTGCTGAACTGGACGACATCATCCGTCCCTTCGTCAAAGGCTGGGAAATCGAACGGATGAACCGCATCGACCGTAATATTTTGCGGCTGGCCTTGTGCGAACTGGTCTACCCGAAAGAAACGTTGGCGCCGTCCATTGTACTCAATGAAGCCATCATCCTGGCCAAAGAATTCAGCGGGGATAAGTCGGCGAAATTCGTCAACGGCATCCTCGGCGCTTACGTAAGGTCGAAAGACTGATGGATACCTATCTCGGCATCGACACCAGCTGCTATACGACGTCTCTGTGCCTGGTCGATGAAACGTATGACATCGCCGCCGATGAACGCATCATCCTGACCGTGCCTAAGGGCGGCCGCGGCCTGTCCCAGTCGAATATGGTCTACCAGCACACGCGCAACTTGCCGGTCCTCTTTGAACGGGCAGCGGCGGTACTGAAGGACCGCAAGATTCGGGCCGTGGCCGTGACTGATCAGCCCCGGCGCCGGGACGATTCGTATATGCCGGCCTTTTTGGCAGGCCTCGGTTATGCCAGGGCGCTCTCTGCGGTCTTGCAGGTACCCTTATATCGCCTGAGCCATCAGGAAAATCATCTGTTGGCCGTCTTACGCAGTCTGGGGAAGGTGGAACAGGAGCCCTTTTACGGCATCCATCTCTCAGGCGGTACGACGGAGCTCGTCCGGGCCGTTCCCGATGACAAGGGCCTCGATATTACCCGTATCGGCGGGACGAGCGACATCAGTGCCGGCCAGTTCATCGACCGCATGGGCGTCGCCATGAACCTGCCTTTTCCGGCCGGCGTCCACGTCGATAAACTGTCACAGGAATTTTCGGGGACCCTCAAAGGAGCGCACGTCTTTTTTAAAGACGGGGAAGTCAGTTTTTCCGGCCCCGAATCGCAGGGACAGCGGCTCCTCCGGGACGGCGAGGCCGACATTCCGCGAATCTGCCGCTGGACGTTGGCTACGGTCTGGCGCGGCCTGTCTCGGTTACTCGATTACGCTGTCGCTGACGGCATGACCCACCTGGTCGCGGCCGGCGGCGTCATGTCTAATTCATATCTGCGCCAAGAACTTGGCACATACTGCCAACAGAAGCACATCCGACTCGACCTTGCAGCGGATGGCTTCAGTGCCGACAATGCTTCGGGAGCCGCTTTTTGGGCGGCCGTACAGGAAGGGAAGGCATGATGAAATACGCATCGGTTACGGACGTCGTCCGCCGCATCAAAGAGGATATACATAAAGATTACCGCCTGCAGAGCATTGCCATGGAGGGCAACGTCATCGGCTTGAAGCAGGCGTCGAATGGCCATTATTATATGAATATACGCGACGAAGAATGCTCCCTTCGGGCCATCGTCTTTCGCAGCCGGGTCACGGCCGCCGTCCGGGCCCTGCGAGAAGGGGATCACGTCGTCGTCATCGGTGCCGTCAACGTCTATGAAAAGGGCGGCGCCCTTTCCTTTATCATTGAACAGCTCTTTTCCCAGGGGACGGGATCCCTCCAGGCCCAGTATGAAAAGATCAAGAAGGACCTTGAGGCCAAGGGCTACTTCGACAGCAGCCATAAAAAGAACTGCCTCGCTTTCCCTGGCGTATCGGCGTCCTGACGTCGGCGACGGGCGACCGTCCTGCACGACATCCGCCGCATTGCCGGCGAGCGCAATCCCTATGCCGATATCGTTCTTCGGCCCATCCCCGGTCCAGGGGGAGGGCGTCGATAAGACCATCGCCGCTGCCATCGATGAGATGGGGAAGCGAAAAGACCTGGACATCCTCATCGTCGGCCGCGGCGGCGGATCCATGGAAGACCTGTGGTGCTTCAACAGCCCGGACGTTGTCAAAGCCATCTATGGCGCTCAGGTCCCGGTCATTACGGCCATCGGCCATGAAACGGATACGACCCTGGCCGACTATGCGGCCGACATTCGGGCTGCGACGCCGACCCATGCGGCAGAACTGGCCTTTTTTGATATGGGCGAAGCCCAGCTCGACTTAGCCGCCCTGGCGGAACGGGCTTATGAGACGATCGTCCGGCGTATCGACAGCGAACAGCGCCGCGTCGACGCCGCAGCCGGCAGGCTGAACCTGCCCCACTATGACCGTTTCTTAGCCATGAAAAAGGCTCAGTTGACCGTACTCATGGAAGGAGCCGGCCATCAGTGGCAGCGGCAGCTCGAACAGGGGCAGAGCCGGCTTATGGCCTTACAAGGGCGCCTTGAGGGCCTAAATCCGGAAAACCTCGTGCGCCGCGGCTACGGTCAGCTCGTACAGGATGGAAAGATCATTACCGCCATCGACAGCGTAACCGCTGACAAAAACCCTTGAGATACAGCTTGTCGACGGCACGATTGTGACAGACGTGAAAGAGGTGAAGCGATATGGCAAGAACGACGGATAAACTAAAAAACTTTGAAAGCAATTACGAGAAACTGGAACAGCTCGTCCGCGACCTCGAAGCGCCGGACCTGACGCTGAAACAGTCCCTCGATTTATATGAAAAGGCCGTTAAATTATCGAAGGACTGCGAAGACGCCTTGGAGTATGCCCGCCAGAAAAGCCGCGGCCATGGCCGATAAGGGCGATGAAAAAGCTGACGTGGCAGAAGGAGTGCTGGACTTATGATGTTTAAAGACTATTTGACCGATAAAAAAATCATATCGAAGAGGTCCTGAAGACGCTCCTTCAGACGAAGCAGCCTCAGTTCGGCCCCTTATATGAATCGATGAATTACAGCCTCATGGCCGGCGGCAAACGGATTCGCCCGATTCTCATGCTGGCCACGATCGAAGCCCTGGGTCACGATGCGGCGCCCTATACGGAAATGGCCTGTGCCCTCGAATGCATCCATACCTATTCCCTCATTCACGACGATCTGCCCTGCATGGATGACGATGACCTGCGCCGGGGCAAGCCGACGAACCACGTCATTTACGGACCCGGCATTGCGACCTTGGCCGGCGATGGCCTTCTTACCTTTGCCTTTGAACTCCTGGCGCGTCAGAAGGATATCGATCCGGACAAATTGAACCGTTGCATTGCCGTCATCGCCGAAGCCGCCGGTCCGTCCGGCATGGTCGGCGGTCAGGCCTTTGACCTGGCCTCAGACGGCAAGATGGACATCGGTCGGGAAGGGATGGAACTGCTGCATCGTTCTAAGACCGGGGTCATCTTCAAAGCGGCCATCGATATGGCGGCCATCGTTTCCGATGCCGAACCGGCTGTCCGCAAGGCTCTCGATGAATATGCGACCTACATGGGCCTGACCTTTCAGATTACCGACGATATCCTCGATGTCGTCGGCGACGAAGCTCTGCTTGGCAAACCCGTCGGCAGCGACCTGAAAAACGATAAGGCGACGTATGTCACCATCTTTTCCCTGGAAGACGCCCGCCAAATGGCAAAGGATGCGTCCGATAAGGCCGTTAGGGCCCTTGAACCTTTGGGCGACAAGGCCTGGTTCTTGAAGGAACTCGTCGAACACCTGCTGACCCGGGTCCATTAATGATAGGAGAGGTAAGAACGTATGCAGCATAAAGAAAGACTGGACGTACTCCTCGTCAACCGCGGCTTGTCCGAAAGCCGGGAAAAAGCCAAGGCGACCATCATGGCCGGCCTGGTTTTCGTTGATAACCAGCGCGTCGATAAGGCCGGTACCAAACTGGCCGACGACGTAGAGATTACCGTCAAAGGCAATCCCATTCCCTACGTCGGCCGCGGGGGCCTTAAATTGGAAAAAGCGATGGAAATATTTCCCATCGACCTTACGGGAAAGACGATGATGGATATCGGCGCCTCGACGGGCGGCTTTACGGACTGTGCCCTTCAGCGCGGCGCCGTGAAAGTCTTTGCCGTCGACGTCGGCTACGGGCAGTTAGCCTGGAAGCTGCGGACCGACGACCGCGTCGTCAATATGGAACGGACTAATATCCGCAACGTTACCGTCTCGGATATCGGCCAGCCTGTCGATTTTATTTCCATCGACGTCTCCTTTATTTCCCTCCTCAAGATCATGTCCGCCGTCGTGCCCCTGTTGGCACCGGGCGGCGTCATGGTATCTCTGATAAAACCCCAATTTGAAGCCGGCAGAGAACACGTCGGAAAGGGCGGCATCGTCCGCGATATCGCCGTTCACCGCGACGTCATCCGCCGCGTCGTCGACGGCATTGCCGAACACGGCCTGTCGCCGCTGGGGCTCACTTTTTCCCCGATAAAGGGGGCCGACGGCAATATCGAATATCTGTTGTACAGCCGTAAAGACGAACCGTGTCACAACGATATCACCGATGACGTCGTCGAAGATATTGTCGGTAAATCTCATGAAATGTAGGTGATTTCTCATGCGTATCGGTATTTTTCCGAACCTTGTTAAACGCGAAAGCGCTGCTATCGTAAAAGAACTCATTCGGATTTGTGAAGCCCGGGGCCTCGAATACTACCTGCCGGCCTACGTCAGTGAGAGCTGCCAGCCGGCCTATCAGGAGATTCCGGCCGAACACTTCCGGCCGCGGATGACGATATACGACACCATCGATATCGCCATGGTCCTCGGCGGCGACGGGACGATCCTCAAGATGGCCAATAAATTTGCCTCAGCCGACGTTCCCATCTGCGGCATCAACCTCGGTTCCCTGGGCTTTCTCTATGAAGTCGAAACGCGAAACCTGGAAGAACGGTTGGACGACATCTTAGCCGGAAAGTATTTCCTCGAAGAACGGATGATGCTCCATGCCGATCTGTGCTATGAAGATGGCATGATTCAGTCTCTTCCCGATGCCCTCAATGACATCGTCATCGGCCACGGCAACGTCGGCAAATTGATCCGCGTCGATCTCAGCATCAACGGCCATTTCATTCAGCAGTATCCCGGCGACGGCCTCATCGTATCGACGGCGACGGGCAGTACGGGCTATACTTTTCGAGCGGCGGCCCCATTGCAGCTCCCAGCGTGCCCTGTATCATGGTAACGCCGATCTGCCCGCATCTGCTCCTTAAAGTGCCCCTGGTCCTGCGTGACGATGAACAGATTTCGGTTACGTCGGCGCACAGCCGCAACAGCGTCCGCGTCTCTGTCGACGGCGTCATGGATCAGGAATTGATGGGCAATATGACCCTTGAAATCCGAAAAGCCGACCATGTACTGAAACTGATTCGCTTTAACCAAAATTATTTTTACAGTAATTTATTTACCAAGATGATGGGAAATGATTGATATGTATCCATTCCGCAATGCCGTTACGGTATCGCATATGCTCCTCGATCCCTATGTCCGCCAGGCAGGAGTCATTGTCGATATGACCTGTGGGAACGGATATGATACGGCTTTTTTGGCCAAGCTCATGCCCGCCGATGCCGTCCTCTATGCCTTTGATATCCAGCCCTGTGCCGTTGAACGGACGAAACAGCGGCTGATAGAAGAAAAGCTGACCGACCGCGATGTCCGCTGCCAGTGTGGTTCTCATGACCAGCTACTGGAAAAGGTCACAGACGAAATCGATGTCATGGTATTCAATTTAGGCTATTTGCCGTCCGGAGATCATCGTATCCATACGGATTATGAAATAACACTAAGGGCTATAAAAATAGGCTTGAATAAAATTGCGATAAATGGGATAATTATAATAGCAGCTTATCCCGGTACTGAGGCCGGCGCTCAGGAAGAACGAGCGCTGCAGTCATTTTTGAAGGACGTACCCCAAGGGGCCTTTCACGTCTCGTCGTGGAAACCCGTCAATGAGGTCCACTGTCCGCCCTTATTATATGTCGTACAGAAGAGAGGGAAAGGTCATTATGAAAAGATTCCGCTACACGAAGATTAAAGAGATTGTCCAGTCCAGACCGATTGAAACGCAGGAGGAATTAGCCAAGGCCCTGCAGGAAGAAGGCATTGAAGTCACCCAGGCGACGGTATCCCGTGATATCAAGGAACTGATGCTGATTAAGGTTCCGACCAGTGACGGTCATTATCGCTATGCCTTGTCGCCGGAACAGAACATGCTTATGTCCAAGAACCGCATGGCCCGTCTCTTCCAGGACTCCATCGTCCGCGTCGATTCGGCTTACAATCAGATCATCGTCCATACCTTGCCGGGTTCGGCCAACCACATTGCCGCTGCTATGGACCATGCCCGCTGGGAAAACGTCATCGGCACCTTAGCCGGCGACGACACGGTCCTGCTCATTGTGAAAGACACGGAAACGGTTCCTAAATTGATTAAACTTATCGTATCGTTGATGAAGGAATGAGGTTCTTATGCTGCAGTCCCTGCACATTCATAACTTTGCGCTGATTGAAGATCTGCATTTGGACTTAGGGGAAGGCGTGACGATTTTTACCGGCGAAACCGGGGCCGGCAAATCGATCCTCCTCGACGCCATCGGCATGCTGGCCGGAAAACGGGCGTCGGCCTCCTTCGTCCGCCACGGAACAGAGGGCTTTCTCGTCGAAGGCTCGTTCTTTTTTGCAGCCATGCCGGAGGACCTGGTAAGGCTCCTCTCCACCAATCACATCGAAGCTGACGAGGGACAGCTCATCATCTCCCGCCAGTTCCAGCGCAGCGGCAGGGGGACGATTCTGGTCAACGGCACCTTGGTGCCGACAGCGGTCCTGCGCCGCTTGGGGGATTATCTCCTCGATATCCACGGCCAGTTCGACAACAGCCTCATCTTTAACCCCGCTTATCACGTCGCGATTTTAGACGGCCTCGATGACGACGTCCGTAAGGCCCGAGACACGTATGACGAACTCTATCGTACGTGGCATGAAACGGAAGGCGCCATCAAAGCCCTCCGCCGCGATGAAGGCGAAAAGGCCCGGATGCTCAGCATCTTGGCGTTTCAAATCAAAGAAATCGAAGGGGCGGAGTTAAAGGAAGGCGAAGACGATGAGCTCGAAGGGAAGATCAATAAGGCGTCCCATGCGGAACACCTGAAGGATAATCTGCGGGATGCCATCTTTGCGTTAGAAGGCGGTGAGCGCCAGACCGGTGCCATCGAACAGTTGGAGACGATTCACCGCAGCCTCGAGAAGGCCTCAACCTACGATGATACCTTCAGTGCCCTTTCCGGCAAGGTCGAAACCCTGTCCTATGAAATCGAAGATATCCACGACGCCCTCCTGCGTTATGCCGATTCCTTCGACTTTGACGAACGGGCTTTGGACGCCATGCAGTCACGTATGGCAGCCATTGAAAAATTGAAGCGTAAATACGGTGTCACCGTGGCTGACATTTTACAGTTTTTGGCCAAAGCCAAAGCAGACTACGAACGCCTGGACCAATCGGAAAGCCATCTGGCAAAGCTTGAAGCCCAGCTGGCGAAAGAAGCCCAAGCCGTACGACGTCAGGCTGCTGTCTTACTGGATCTGCGCCATAAGGCCGATGCCCGGTTCAGCAAGGTCATGACCGAGACCTTAAACAAGCTCGGCATGCCGAACAGCCGCATCGCCTTTCACTTAGAGCCCATGAAGGACATCTCACCGGACGGGGCTTCCGGTATCGAACTCTATTTTTCGGCCAATACGGGGGAAGCCATGCAGCCCTTGGCGAAAATCGCTTCCGGCGGTGAAGTCTCGCGTATCGCCTTGGCCTTGAAGACGACCGGGACCGGTCAAACCTCGGATAAGACCATGATCTTCGACGAAATCGACGTCGGTATCAGCGGTCAGACGGGCCTTCAGGTTGCCGACCATATCCGGAAACTCTCTGGCAGGGGACAGATTTTCTGTATCACTCACTTGCCGCAGACGGCGGCCATTGCCGACCACCATTTCTTCATCTATAAGAAAGAAGCCGATGGCCGGACGGTCACTCAGGTACGCAGCCTTTCAGACGGCGAACACGTCCTTGAAATCGCCCGCATGTTTGCCGGCAACGATACGACTAAAGCCAGTATTGAAGCGGCACGGCAGATCGTGCAACAGGTGAAGGGGTCGTAAGGCAACCTTCGAAGTGACAGATACAGGTTGACGAATGTCCGCGATAGGTATATAGTTAAAGATAATTTTAAAATGGACGTGTCCGACATGTGGCATGCATCATCATCGTGATAAGAACGCGGCCATAAATATTCGAGAAGAAGCGAAACACATCGCGCTAGCTTGATGATATCTGGTATACCGTGGGGCGCACGGGAATCTACGCCTGTGGAGAGAGTGTCAGACATCGCAATCCCTCGGGATTACGATGCAGTTCTCGCCGAAGCAGGAAGCTCCCGCTTCTATAAGCGGGGGTACGTTCACAATGGAAATACGCCATCAAATTATAAAACTACAGGGGGAATCAATATGCTTCGTGTATTAGTCAATGGGGCAGACGGCCGCATGGGAAGCCAGGTCGTCAAAGCCGTCTTTGAAGATCCGGAACTGACCGTTGCCGGCGGTGTCAGCATTACTCACGTCGGAGAAGATGTCGGGGAAGTCGCCGGTGTCGGCCATTTGGGCCTTGCCATCGAAGGCGATTTTGCCAAAGCCCTTGAGGATATCAAACCGGACGTCGTCGTTGATTTTACGACGCCGGCTGTCATTTTTAAAAATGCCAAAACCTGCATAGCGCACGGCGTCAACATGGTCGTCGGCACGACGGGTCTTACGGCCGAACAGCGCCACGAACTTCACGCCCTTGCTTTAGAAAAGAAGACCAGTATCTTCATTGCGCCGAACTTTTCCATCGGTGCCGTCTTGATGATGAAGTTGTCGACGGAAGTCGCACCCTATCTTCCGGACGTCGAAATCATCGAACTCCACCACAATAATAAACTCGACGCTCCGTCGGGGGACGGCCATCATGACCGCCGATAAGATTGACGAAGCGCGGAAAGCAGCCGGTGCTCAGCCGGCGCCGGACAAGACCCATGAAAGCCTGGACGGTGCCCGTGGTGCCTCCGTTGCCGGCATTCCCATTCACAGTGTCCGCCTGCCGGGCTACGTCGCCCACCAGCAGGTCCTCTTTGGGGGATACGGCGAGTTGCTCACCATCCGTCACGATTCGATCGACCGTAAATCTTTCATGCCCGGCGTCATCTTAGCCGTCAAAAAGGTAAGCTCCCGTCCGGGACTCGTCTTCGGACTGGAAAACTATTTATAAATAAAGAACCATGAGGAAAGGAAGTTTGTTATGACGAAAGAACCGGTAGTAGCGATTTTAGGTGCCACAGGTGCCGTAGGCCAAGAATTTATCCGCCTGATTGAAGAACGAAAATTCCCGTACAGCCAATTGAAGTTGTTGGCATCCCACCGTTCGGCTGGTAAGAAGCTGATGGTCAATGGGAAGGAATACACCGTTGAAGAAGCCAAGCCGGAATCCTTCGATGGAGTCGATATCGGACTCTTTGCCGGCGGCTCGGTCAGTAAAGAATTGGGACCGGAAGCGGCTAAGCGCGGCTGCGTCGTCATCGACAACTCCAGTACCTTCCGCATGGATCCCAACGTCCCCTTGGTCGTTCCCGAAGTCAATCCCGAAGACATTGCCCTTCACAAGGGCATCATTGCCAATCCGAACTGCTCGACGATTATCATGCTCATGGCCTTAAAGCCCATCCACGATCTGTCGCCGATCAAACGGATCATCGTCAGCACCTATCAGGCCGTTTCCGGTGCCGGAAAAGAAGGCCTCGACGAACTGCGTGAAGAAACGGAAGCCTTCCTTGCCGGTCGGGACATGGAACCGAAGATCCTGCCCAGCAAGAGCCTGCCGAAACACTATCCCATTGCCTTTAATCTGATTCCGCAAATCGACAAGTTTGTAGAAGACGATTATACCAAGGAAGAAATGAAGATGGTCAACGAAACGCACAAGATGCTTCACGATGACTCCATTGCCATTACGGCGACGACGGTCCGCGTTCCCGTCTTCCGCAGCCATGCTGAATCGATTTATGTGGAAACGGCCGATGAATTGACCGTCGATGCCGTTCGCAAGGCCATCGATGCCTTCCCGGGCGCTCAGGTTCAGGACGATCCGGCAGCGATGGAATACCCCATGCCTTTATTTACGTCGGAAAAATACGACTGCTACGTCGGCCGTATCCGCAAGGATTTATACAATCCCAAGGCGGTCAACCTCTGGGTTTCCGGCGATCAGATCCGCAAGGGCGCAGCCCTCAATGCCCTGCAGATTGCGGAATACATGCTGGATCACGACATGATTCACTGAGATCACGATGGGAGATGAATCTTTATGTTAACTTTTCCGAACATCATTATTGCCATGATAACGCCTTTCAACCAGGACGGTTCCGTCAACTATGAAGCCGCTGTCGAACTGGCCAAGAAGTATGCCGACGATGGTTCGGGCATCCTCCTCGGCGCTACGACCGGCGAAGGTGCCGTCATGACCGAAGATGAAAAGCTCAAGCTTTTTAAACTCGTTGCCGACGAATTGAAAGGCAAGACCCTGATCATGGGCAATGTCGGTACCAATAATACGATTGAATCCATTGCCATGGCCAAAAAGGCCGAAGCTACCGGTGTCGATCTCTTGTTGTGCATCGTACCGTATTACAATAAACCGAACCAGGATGGCTGTTATGCCCATTTTTCGGCCATTGCCAAGGCGACGTCGCTGCCGCTTTTCATCTACAACGTACCGGGCCGTACGGGCGGCAGCATCGAACCGGAAACGGTCTGTCGCTTAGCTCGTGACTATGACAACATCATCGGTCTCAAAGACGCCAGCGGCAACCTCGACTTTGCCGGCTACGTCGCAGCCAATGCCCCGGAAGGCTTCCACCTCTACAGCGGTGAAGACAATTTGACACTGCCCATCATCGCCGTCGGCGGGGAAGGCGTCATTACCGTTGCCGGCCACGTCATCGGCAAGGAAATGGACTCCATGATTCAGGCTTATAAAGACGGCGACGTCAAAAAGGCAGCCTCCCTTCATCAGAAGTACCTGCCCTTCATGAAAGGCGTCTTCTGCACCGTAAGCCCCGTTCCCATCAAGACCATGGTCAATATGCTCGGTTTTCCTGCCGGCCCCCTTCGCCTGCCCTTAGTCGAAGCTAACCCGGAAATCCGCGAAAAATGCAGCCAGTACCTGAAAGACATCGGAAAATTATAAAATCTATGAATCCCTTCGCTTCGTGCGGAGGGATTTTTTTGACGTTTTTTATTAAAAGAGGATATAAAAAAAGCTCACACAAAATGTGTGAGCTTTCTCTGTGGTGACCCGGTAGGGATTCGAACCCTAGACCTACTGATTCGTAGTCAGTCACTCTATCCAGCTGAGCTACCGAGTCATAAGCTTGTCGTTCCTGACGACTTATATATAATAACAAAAAATAGAGGATTTGTCAATGAAGTTTCGAAAAAAAGCCTCATGTTTTTGGAAGAACGCCGCAGCTTGGGAGAGCTCCACTGACTGAAAAGTCTGCGCGATTTCGTTGTCAGGCCGGGATTCAAAGCCTTATGACAGATGATCGGCGATGAGACGGGCAAATAATTCCATAGCAGGGCTGACCCACTTGCTGCTGTTGTAGCCGCAGACAGCGGAGATGCGGGCATCGGTCAATTCCGTTTCTATTTCTACTAATTGGCCGTTTTGTAATTCCTTTTCGACGGCAAAGGTTGGCAGGTACGAAATGCCGACGCTGCTTTTGACTAAATTTTTAATGGTCGGGATGCTCCACAGCTCAATGGTATGATCGAGGATGATGGACTTTCGCTGCAGGTATCTTTCGAAGATTTGACGAAAGACGCAGGTCGGTTCGTTGATGATGAAGGGCAGGGGAATCTTTTGATTGGGCGTGATAAAGTCAGCGTATTCCTTTTTGATGTCGGGCGAGGCGACCAAGGTCATGGGATAATTTCCAAAGGGCGACACGGTCAGATTGTCGCCAAAGCCGCCGACATTTTCATAGAACACGCCGAGGTCCAAGGTGCCGTCCAAGAGTTCGTTGCGGATGTCGTAGCAATTCATGGACTGCAAAAATAACTTGGCATGGGGTGCACGGTCGTGAAATTTTTTTAAAACCGGGGACAGCTTATAACAGAGCAGGGTTTCGCCGACGCCGATTCGTAAATTTCCCTTGTATTCAGACAAGTCATTTTCAAAACAGGTCAACTTTTCAACGGAGGTTAAGACGTCCGTTACATAAGGATATAACTGCTCGCCGGCCTTGGTTAACCTCATCCGCCGGCCCACCCGTTCAAACAGTTTTACCGATAATTCCTGCTCTAATTGACCGACTTGGAAGGTGATGGTCGATTGGGTGTAGTTGAGCTTTTCGGCCGCTTTGGTAAAGCCGCCTTGTTCAATGATCGTTTTAAAGGTCTGCAGGTATTTTAAGTCCATAGACACCTCATAACAGTTCAATATAAATGAAGTTAAAAATTAAAAACATCAATTTTATTTAATCATCTGTTGATGCTATACTAACAGAGAAAAATAAAACTGTCAATGAGGGAGTCCTATGAGTATCTTAAGAACGACACCAGACTTACAACAACATACGTCACTGTTTCAAAGTATCGTCCTTATCATCGCCGCCTGTATCGTCCATGGCGTGATGCAGGGCGTCCACGACAATTACGGCATTATGATGACCGGCCTCATTCCCTGCACCGGAATCGACTATGTATCGATCAGCTTTTGCATCGGCGTCGGCGCCTTGGTGTACGGTTTTTGCCCAACCCTTTCTGGGAATCCTGGCTTTGAGAAAATCCCATTCCTTTGTCATCATGGTGGGCATCGTCTGTACCGTCATCGGATTGGTGGCGACGCCCTTTTGTACCAACACACTGACCCTGTTATTTTTCTTGGGCTCTTACTGCCCTTTGGTACGACGGGCCTTTGCTTTGGCATCATCATGGGGGCTATCACGCCGATTCTGGGGGAAAAACGGCCGCCGTCGTTTCGGGGCTCGTCCAGGCCAGTGCCGGTATCGGCGACGCCTTGATGTCGCCGGCCTTGAATCTGGCCATTTCACGGTTTGATATTGCCGTTGCCATGCAGGCCTTGACCGTTCCGTTCCTGCTGATGATTCCCATCGTCATCTGGATGCACTCTTTGCGCAAAGGCCTTTCCGGCAATGAAAAGGAGGGAAGCGAGGAGGCAGTTTCTAAAAACGTATCCTTGATTCCTATGCTGCGCTTTGCTTTGAAAGATCGGGATTACCGGTTGATCGTCATCGGTTTTGGCACCTGCGGCTTTAATATGTCGATCATTGAAAGTCATTTATTTTCACAGTATCTATCCTATGGCATCGACGGCAGTACGGCGTCGCTGACCTTAACCGTCTATGGCATTGCCACCATGATCGGCGCCGCCGGGACCGGTTTTCTCGGGGCTGTATTCAAAATGAAAAACGTCTTAGGCTGCGTCTATGCCATCCGGGTGGTCATCTCCTTGGCCTTTCTGTTTTTGCCCAAATCGGTGGCCTTCGCCTTTGCGGCGACAGCCTTATTGGGCCTTTCCGGAGATGCCACGGTACCGCCGACATCGGGCATCATCAGTAAAAAATTTGGCTCCCAAAACATGGCCGTCTTATATGGCTTTACCTTGATCGGCCATCAGGTCGGCGCCTTTTTCAGTGCCTATCTCGGCGGATTTTTTGTCGATATCGGCGTCGGTTACGGGCCTCTTTGGCTGGTCAACCTTTGCTTGGCGGCCATCGCTTCGACGGCCAGTTTCCGAATTCGAAATGAAAACGAAAGAATAGAATATAAGGGGGAATTTTAATGTATACGCTGGAACTTGCACAAGAGAGCGACGCTTCCTTGTGTTATGAAGTGATTGAAGCTGGAAGGGCTTTCCAAAAAGAGCAGGGCTTTGAACAATGGACCTCATCGTATCCCAACTTCGATACGATTGTCGAGGATATACAATGCCAAAAAGGTTATGTCATCAAAAACGATGGGGATATCATCGGCTATATGTGTATCGATTTTTCCGGTGAGCCGGCCTATGACGATATTAAAGGCGCCTGGAGACGCGATACGCCCTATGCCGTCATCCATCGCATGGCCTTCAGCCAAAAGGCCAGAGGAAAGGGGATTGCCGGTATCGCCTTTGATCTTATTGAAAGATTTTGTTTAGAACAAGGGGTGAGAATATCCGCGTCGATACGGA
>ENA-OQJN01000136-OQJN01000136.1-human-gut-metagenome-genome-assembly--contig:-NODE-136-length-37053-cov-3.510101_pt1 | contig 37053 bp, 41 predicted proteins | sample MGYA00242610_ERZ504777 | MGnify/ENA primary metagenome ERZ504777 (study PRJEB26092, sample SAMD00036350) | human gut metagenome | host: Homo sapiens | study: EMG produced TPA metagenomics assembly of... | reverse complement strand
CAGCATTTCCTGATGAGGGTGCTTGCGCCCGCCCTGAGGCGGAACGCCGGCAACGGTCCCTTCGAGGATTTTCAGGAGGGCCTGCTGGACACCTTCACCGGATACGTCGCGGGTGATCGACGGGTTTTCTGATTTACGGGCAATCTTATCGATTTCGTCGATATAGATGATGCCTCGTTCGGCCTTGGCAATATCGTAGTCCGCAGCCTGAATCAGTTTGAGCAGACAGTTTTCGACGTCTTCGCCGACATAGCCGGCTTCGGTCAAGCTCGTCGCATCGGCAATGGCAAAGGGCACGTCGAGGAGTCGCGCCAGGGTCTGAGCCAACAGGGTTTTACCGCTCCCCGTAGGGCCGACCATGACGATATTTGATTTTTGGAGTTCTACGTCGCCGGAAACGGACGTCGAATTGGTCTGCAGCCGTTTGTAATGGTTGTAGACGGCAACCGAAAGGGTCTTCTTAGCGGCCTCCTGGCCGATGACGTATTCATCGAGGGTTGCCTTAATTTCATGCGGTGTCGGCAAATCCTTCAATTCGAACTCTTCTGTATCTTCCGTCTTTTCTTCTTCGATGATGTGCTGCGCTACGGCAACGCATTCATCGCAGATGTAGACGCCAGGACCGGCGATGAGTTTCTGCACTTCGTCCTGAGGACGACCGCAAAAACTGCAGCGCGGTTCATCATGCTTATCGTTCATGTATCTTCCTCCTGTCCTATTTCGTTTCATGGGTCAACGGGCGGGACAGGATTTCATCGATGAGACCGTAAGCTTTTGCATCTTCAGCCGTCAGGAAGTTGTCCCGTTCCGTATCCTTTTGGATGACGTCCACAGGCTGTCCTGTGTGTTTCGACAAGAGGCCGTTTAATTCTTCACGCATGCGCAGGATTTCGCGGGCATGGATTTCGATTTCCGTCGCCTGGCCCTGAACACCGCCCAAAGGCTGGTGAATCATGACCTGAGAATGAGGCAGGGCAAAACGCTTGCCTTTGGCGCCGGCTGTCAGGAGGACAGAGGCCATGCTGGCAGCGGAACCGACGCAGATGGTCGATACGTCCGGCTTGATGTACTGCATGGTATCATAGATAGCCATGCCGGCCGTAACGACGCCGCCGGGGCTGTTGATATATAAGTGAATATCCTTGTCAGGATTTTCGGCTTCTAAAAAGAGGAGCTGGGCGATGATGCTGTTGGCAACGGTATCATCGATAGGGCCGCCGAGAAAGACGATGCGGTCTTTTAACAGGCGGGAATAAATATCGTAACTACGTTCACCCTGCGCCGTCTGTTCAACGACGATAGGTACATACATATTTGTCAAAACAAACACCTCCGGATGACGCGTTTCCGGTATTAGTCTTCAGCCTTTGCAGGTTCTTCAGCTTTTGCTTCTTCTTTCTTATCTTCGTTGGAGTCGATAGCGTTGCTCAAGATGAAGCTGGCTGCTTTTTTACGGCCAACAGACTGTACCAGCATGGGAACGCGGTGTTCTTTCAAAATAATCTTATAAACTTCTTTCGGGTCAGCACCGAAGTTCTGAGACATGGTGATGATTTCAGCTTGGAGATCGATGTCTTTTACTTCGATGTTTTCCGCTTTCGAGATGGCTTCGAGGACGAGGTCCATCTTGACGTTTTCTTTAGCAGGTTCGGCATAGCTTTCTTTCAGCTTGTCCATATCCTGGTTCATATATTTGAGATAGTCGTCGAGGTTCATGCGCTGCGTTTCGAGCTTAACCGACAGTTCTTCGATCATCTGATCGATTTTGTCGTCGACCATGACCTGCGGGATATCTACTTCAGCGTTGTTGACGACGGTCTGCAAGACTTCGGCATTGAATTTTTCCAAAGCCTGGTAGGATGCCTTCGATTCAAGGCGTTTGCGGATGTCGGCTTTGAGGTCGTCGACACTTTCAAATTTGCCGGCTTCTTTGGCAAATTCGTCATCGATGGCCGGGAGTTCGCTGCGTTTTACGTCGTTGACTTTAACGGCGAAGACGGCTTCTTTACCAGCCAGGGATTTTTCAAAGTAATCTTCCGGGAAGGTAACTTTGACGTCTTTTTCATCGCCGGCTTTGCTGCCGATGAGCTGATCTTCAAAGCCCGGAATGAAGCTGCCGGAGCCGATCTGGAGCGGATAGGACTTGCCTTCGCCGCCTTCGAATGCGACGCCGTCGACGGTGCCTTTGAAGTCGATGACAGCAAAGTCATCTTTTGCGATTTCCGTGCCTTCCGGAGCTACGACCAGTTTAGCGTGCTGTTTCTGGAGGTTAGCCAGTTCTTTGGCAACGTCTTCGTCGCTTACTTCTGCTTTATCTTTGGCAACTGCAATGCCTTTATATTCGCCGAGTTTGACTTCCGGTTTCTTGGTGACCGTAGCTTCAAAGACGACGTCTTTTCCGTTTTCGTCAGAGATAACGTTCAATTCCGGTTCCGTTACGGGAACGATGCCTTCCTGATCGAGGGCGTCGCCGTACGCTTTATTGGCAATAGCTTCAAAAATTTCCTGTTTGACAGCGTCTTTGCCTAAGAAGCTTTCCAGTACCATGCGCGGTGCCTTGCCTTTACGGAAGCCCGGGATATTGACGCGGCTTGCCAAGTTTTTGCAAGCGGCTGCGGCCTGTTTGGAAGCGTCTTTCGCAGGCACTTCGATGCGCAGGGTCACTTTGTGCTGGTCTACTTCGTTTACTGTTACGTTCATTCTAAGTATGTCCTCCTTATGGGCCGGTACAGCCCTAAATATCTCTAAAATACCATATTACGCTCTACATCATAACACAACTTTACTTTTTTACAATATATGAGAATAAAGGACGCCTGGTGCAGCGTCCTTTATTCCCCAGTTTTCTATTCCGACGGCCGTTATCGTACTCTGAAGGCCACGGCATCTTTATTCACATCAGCGCAGCTGGCAGCCGAACTTTTCTTCGAGGTCTTTTACGATGGCATTGACCGGTTCAGTGATATCGGCGTCGGTCAAGGTTCCTTCTTCGGAACGGAATACCAAAGAGTAAGCCAGGCTCTTATAGCCTTCGGGAACCTGTTTACCCGTGTACATATCGAAGAGGCGGACGGCTTCCAGGTGTTCGCCGCCGTCTTCTTTGATGATGCGGACGATGTCGGCGTTAGCCGTTTCTACCGGTGCCAGGAAGGCCAGGTCGCGACTCGAAGCCGGGAATTTGGCTACCTTGTGGTAATCGGGCAGGAGGCTGACATAGGGCATGATTGCATCCAGGTGCATTTCAAAGAGGTAGACCGGACCTGCGACGTCGTAGTTGTCGAGGGCCTTGGGATGGAGTTCGCCGAAGTCGCAGAGAACCTTGCCGTCTTTGACGTAGCGGGCAGCTTTGCCCGGATGGAGGGGTGCGAAGTCGGATACTTCGAGGTCGGCCTGAACGCCAAGACCTTCGAGAACGGCTTCGACCATGCCTTTTACGTCATAGAAGTCGTAGTTTTCAGCCTTGCCGGGCCAGGAGTTATCCGTCCGCTGGCCGTAAAGAAGGCCGGTAACGCAGTCTTCCTGTTCCGGAAGTTCCGTAAGCGGCAGCTGTTTCGGACGGTAGACCGGGGCGATTTCATAGATGCCGACGGTGGCGTTCTTAACAGCCTGGTTGCGGACCAATACATCCATCAGGGTCGGGATGAGGGTCGTCCGCATGAGGGGGAAATCTTCCGTAATCGGGTTGAGGATGGGAACGGCCTTGTAGACAGGATCGCTTTCGGTAAAGAGCAGCTTCTGGAGCTGGTCGGGATGCATGAAGCTGAAGGTGACCGTTTCATTGAGGCCGGCCCGGCTGAGGATCGTCGAAATCCGTTCATTGACTTCGTGGCGGAAGCCCGTTCCCCTTTCGAAATCGGGGCTGCCGGACGGGTGGACGGAATGTTTTCATAGCCGTAGATACGAGCTACTTCTTCAGCGATATCGGACATTTCCGTGCAGTCGCCGCGATAGCTGGGAACGACAGCCGTAAGATTGGTTCCGTCTTTTTCGATGCCAAACTGGAGGCGTTCCAGTAAGTCGATCATGTCAGCTTCGGGGATATCCGTGCCCAAGAAGGCGTTGATCCGATCGGCCGAGAAAGCGATGCGGCGGACGGCGGGTTTATTCGGATAGACGTCGACGATGCCGCGGGCTACGTCGCAGGCACCCATTTCCTGGAGGAGCTGAGCGCATCGGTTGATGGAGGCGATGCAGCTATCCGAGTCGAGGCCTCGTTCAAAGCGACCCGAAGCTTCGGAACGAAGGCCAAGCATCCGTCCCGTATGGCGGATATTGGAACCTTTGAAGGAAGCGCATTCGAGGATGACCGACGTCGTTTCTTTCGTGACTTCGGAATCGAGGCCGCCCATGATGCCGGCGATGCAGCAGGCTTTTTCCGGGTCGGCAATGACCAGCATGTTGTCGGTCAAGGTACGGTCCGTGTCGTCGAGGGTCTTCATAGCTTCCCCATCTTTGGCGCGGCGAGCAATGAGATGGTGGTCGGAAACTTTGTCGTAGTCATAAGCATGGAGAGGAATCCCCAATTCGATCATGGTGTAGTTCGTCGCATCGACGACGTTATTGATGGGGCGAACGCCGTATTTACGCAGGCGCTGCTGCATCCACAAGGGCGAATTGCCGATTTTGACGTTCAGCAGGAGACGCGCCGTATAGCGGCTGCACAATTCTTCGTCATCGATGGAGACTTTGACTTTGCCGTCGATGGGCGTATCGCATTCGACGACGGAAATGTCCGGATAGCGGGCTTCTTTTCCGCTGAGGGCGGCAAATTCACGGGACAGGCCGACCATGGAGAAGCAGTCGGCGCGGTTGGCCGTCAATTCATATTCATAGACGACGTCGCGGACCTGCATGTATTCGGCAGCGTCGACGCCAAGGGGCGTATCGCTGGGCAGGATCCAAATGCCTTCTTTTTCTTCCGGCAGGAGCAGGCTGTCATCGAAACCGAATTCGTGAGCCGAGCAGAACATGCCGTTGGACAGGACGCCGCGCAGCTTCGAGCGCTTGATTTTGGTGCCTCCCGGCAGATGAGCGCCGTGAACGGCGACGGGAACGATCTGGCCGACGCGGACGTTGGTCGCAGCCGTAACGATCTGGAGTTGTTCATCCCCCATGTCGACCTGGCAGACGACGAGTTTATCGGCGTCCGGATGGCGGTCGATCTGAAGGATCTTGCCGGTCATTACTTTTTTGACGTCCCGTCCCCAATATTCAACTTGTTCGACAGGAATGCCGGCCATCGTCAATTTATCTGCAAAAGCCTGCGGGTCTTGATTCATATCGACGTCGACATACTCTTGCATCCATGTTAAAGAGCTTTTCATTATCTTTTTCCCTCCCGAAATTAGAACTGGTTCAAGAACCGCATATCGTTTTCATAGAACAGACGCAGGTCGTCGATGCCGTACTTCAGCATGGCGATACGTTCGACGCCCATGCCGAAAGCAAAGCCGGTAACGACGTCCGGATCATAGCCGTTCAGCCGCAGGACGTTGGGGTTTACCATGCCGCAGCCGAGGATTTCCAACCAGCCCGTATGGGAGCAGACGCGGCAGCCTTCGCCGCCGCACATGACGCAGGAAATGTCGACTTCGGCACTCGGTTCTGTAAAGGGGAGTAGCTGGCCCGGAAGCGGACTTTCGTATCTTCGCCGAAGATGTCGCGAAGGAAGTCTTCGAGCATGCCCTTGAGGTCGGAGAAGCGAATGTTCTTATCGATGATCATGCCTTCCATCTGATGGAAGACCGGCGAATGGGTCGCATCGTAGTCGCAGCGATATACCTTGCCGGGAGCAATGATCTTAAAGGGTTCGTTTGGCTTATGGGATTGGAGGGTCCGGGCCTGCATCCCTGATGTATGGGTCCTGAGGAGGATGTTGTCGGTGATGTACATCGAGTCCTGCATGTCTCGTGCCGGGTGGTCTTCCGGCAGATTGAGGCACTGGAAGTTGTAGTAGTCCGATTCGATATCGGTCCCTTCGACGATGGAAAAGCCCATGCGCAGGAAGGAGTCTTCCATGAGGCGCAGGGTCTGATGGAGGGGATGTTCGTGACCCGTAGCCGGTTTACGGCCCGGCAGGGTGATGTCGATTTTTTCTGATTCGATTTTCGCTGCCAATTCTTTGGCTTTTGACTTCTTCCAATTTTAGCCGTTAACTGTTCTTCAATGGCATTGCGTGCCGTATTGACTAACTGGCCGATTTTTGGCCGATCTTCCTTGGAAAAGTTTTTCATTTCCTTCATGATTGCCGTCAGTTCCCCTTTTTTCCCCAGGAACTTGACGCGGATATCTTGGATATCCTGCAAATGTTCGCTCTTGGCGAGTTCTTCCATTACGGCCGTTTTAATAGCCTCAATCTTCTCATTGATCATGGTTTTCCTCCTACTGGCAAGGTACATAAAAAATAGACTCCCGCCCCCTAAGGGGCGAAAGTCTTATCCGCGGTACCACCCTACTTGATTCTCTCATATCCTGTAACGGGAACACCCGTCCTGCCTACTCCGTTCAGCAGGAGACTCTAAAGTGAACGCATGAAGCTTCCGTTACCGGGTTCTCAATCCATGACCCGGATTTCCTGTAAACGGAAGTGCCTTCATGCCCTCTTTATCATCGTCATAATAAACCGCTATTCAATTCACGATACATTGTATCAGTAAAGTGTCTTATTGGCAATAACTAACCGCTGAATCTGGTTGGTGCCTTCATAGATCTGCATGATCTTGGCATCGCGCATGTATTTTTCAACGGGGTATTCCTTGATGTAGCCGTAGCCGCCCATGACCTGAACAGCATCGGTCGTAACCTGCATAGCGACGTCGGAAGCGTTGCACTTAGCAATCGCAGCTTCGCGGCTGAAGTCCATGCCCTGATCCTTCATCCAGCAAGCGCGGTGGACGAGGAGACGAGCGCCTTCGACCTTCATGGCCATATCGGCGATCATAGCCTGGACCATCTGGAAGGACGCAATCGGTTTGCCGAACTGTACGCGGACTTTCGCGTATTCACAGCAAGCCCGGAAGGCTGCTTCAGCGATACCGACGGAAACGGCACCGACGAAGGGACGAGCTGCGTCAAGGGTTGCCATGGCGATGCGGAAACCGCTGCCTTCACGGCCTAAGCGGTCTTCAACAGGAACGAAGCAGTTGTCAAAAATGAGTTCCGTCGTGTTGGATGCACGGATGCCCATTTTATTTTCTTCTTTGCCGATTGTAAAGCCCGGCGTGCCCTTGCGGACGATGAACGGCGTAAGGCCGCGGATACCACCGGTTTTGCGGGTATTGGCAAAGACGACAAAGATTTCGGCCAGGCCGCCGTTGGTAATGAAGCACTTAGTACCGTTCAAGAGATAGCCTTTGCCGTCTTCCGTCTTGGTAGCCCGTGTCGATACGGAACCTGCATCGGAACCGGTTCCCGGTTCGGTCAGGGCAAACGCAGCCAGGTTATCTTCATTGATGACGTCAAAATAGCGTTTCTTCTGGTCGTCGTTACCGGCCAAGATAACCGGGTACGAAGCCAGCGCATTGGCAGCTACCGTCGTAGCCGACGCCGCCGCAGCCTTTAGCTAATCTTCATAAACACCAGCAATGGTAATCGCATCCAGTCCGGCTCCGCCAAATTCTTCCGGAATAGCGACGCCCAATAGCCCCTGTGCTGCCAATTTGTCCAACAGCCCTTCATGGAGTTTTCCCGTTTCATCCATTTCTGCAGCGTAGGGGACGATTTCTTTTTGCACCAAGTCGCGGACGACTTTGATGATATCTTTCTGTTCGTCGTTATAAGCAAAATCCATCTTGTACTAACCAACCTTCCCTGTAATACGTGAATATCATATTAATCGATTTTTTTTAAAATGTAAAAGGACGACCGCCCTTTCACGACAACATTACCGTCGGTATCGCGGCATTCGCATTCGACGACAATCGTATTCCTGCCTTGATGGAGAACCTGTCCGATACCAGTAACGTGCTCGCCGCTGTTGACACTGCGGACGTAATTCATATTGATTTCCAGGGTCGTTACCCGAAAACCCATCGTCCGGCAGGCCATACCCATGAGGGTATCACAGAAGGCTGCCAGGACACCGCCTGAAGCAATATTGCGATAATTACAAATATGGCGGCTAATGTCAAAGCCGACGCGGACGCGGCCGACAGCTACCGTTTCGATCGTGCAGGGCATGCTCTTGAAATACGGCGTTTTGGCATAAATGCCTTCGATGATGGCATGCATCCTGGCAGAGTTAGACAAACTGCTGCCACTATGAGGTTCATCCATTGGCCGCACCTCCTTGTTCATCACCGCTGTAAGGCCCGGTTACGAAGAAGGTTCCCTTGCCGTGCGCCAAATAGCGATTGTCATCATCGTAAAAATCACAAAGAGCGACCATCGTCGTACGGCCGTTGTGAATGATTTTTGCTTCGGCACGGATGATCGTGTCGGCAAAGGCCGGGCGCAAATAATTCATGCCCAAATCCAGGGTCAGGACCGCCTTGCCGTGAACGGCACAGGCAGCTTCCATCGCCGAATCAGCCATAGAATACAGCACGCCACCGTACATCGTACCATTGGGATTGTCCCATTTTGAGCCCTTATTCTCAAAGGTGAGAACAGTACACTCCTGTTCAGCCTTGGCAACATGGAACTGCATAAAGGTGTCAAAGGGATTTCTGTTGATCTCATGCTCTAACCACTCGCGATCCATTATGACTCCACTCCTTAGGCTAATACATAAATCCCTTATATTTTACTATACGAATAATCATCCGTCAAACAAAAAACGACTATTTATGCCGCTTAAAGCGTAATTTAATATAGGGAAAAATAAGGCCCCGCATAGCGGCACGAGCCTTTATGCGAGACCTTATCATTGTGACATGCCTGACCTGGTCTTTACCCCCACACTCGCCTGCTGGGACCCTTGCTCATAGACTGTTGTCCCCCACTAATAATCCTCTCGCGTTTTATGACGCGGCAGGGCTTACTTCTAGGCCGCACTATGATCAGTACCGCTTTGGGCACCTTACGTGGATCGCTTCGTCTGCGACTGACATCGACTTTCAACCACAGCACATGTCATTGATACATTATACGGGACAGGCTGACAAATTGTCAACGTTAGAACTTATAGCCCATACCGACCTGCCAGCCGCGGACGTCGTCATCGTAGTTGTCGACATCGATGCTGCTGCGGCGATATTTGAGATGAGCGTCCCACTGCGGCGTAATGTCGTAGCCGACGCCGATTTCGTAGGTATTGGCGTCATCACCGACACCGATGGACGCAAAGCCCTGCCAGCGTTCAGTAATGGGGACCTGACCGCGGACGCCGACCTGGTAGCCGTAGGATTTTTTCGAATCATACGTGTCGGTCTTGATGTAAGAAGCACCGGCATAGGCCGAAAGGTATTCCGTCAGGCGATAGTTGCCGACGAGATAGTTTTCGTTGATCTTGTGGGAATCATTGCCTTTCGTATAATTGTTGATGTACTCGAGGTTCCAACGATCGTTGATGACGTAAGTGACGTCGCCGCCGGTAAAGCGGCTCTTAGCGTCGCCGTGACCTTCTTTTTGGTCAAATCCATAGTTGATGTTGGCTTTCAAATCACCGGGCTGCTCGTTTTTGATAGGGGCTGCCCACGCTGCGGTCGTAATGGCAAATGCTGCCAATGTCGCCGTTAAAATAAGTTTTTTCATGACATGACACCTCCAAATAGAATACAAGTTTATGTTCTTCCATAATAGCGGCTCAGGAGTTCTTCGCCTGCGGCGATGACCTGGCTCATGGGAATCACCGAAATACCTTTATAGTTACCTTCGCGGATAATTTTCTTCATGCTCTTGCCGACTTCATAGTGGTCCGTCGATTCGAGGACGATGGCCCGGTCGGTATAGGGACCGTAGAGCTTGGGATTACTCGGCCCATAGAGGGCGACCAAGGGCACTCTCTGACTGACGGCGATATGCATGGGGCCGCTGTCATTAGTGATGAACAAGGCACAGCGTCGGATAGCCGATGCCAGTTCGCCAATGGTAAACGCCCCGGTAGCGACAATCGGTTTTGAGGCCATCTCGCCCGTCGCTTCCTTTACCATATCGAGATCCATGTCGCCGCCGAAGAAGACGCATTTGAAGCCCCGCCGGCCAAAGTAGTCGGCAACGGCGGCAAAGCGTTTGGCCGGCCACCGTTTCTGTGGGACGGCACTGCCGATGTTGAAGCCAATCAGGCTGTCGGCCGGAGAGACGCCGTGGGATTCGTAAAAGGCAGCTGCCTTATCATCCCAGGCCTTTGAAGTCGGAAACTGTAGTCCGTCGCTTCGATAGTCGTCGATGCCGAGCTGGGCCAGGACGTTGATGTACATATCGGCGGCGTGGAGATGGATACGGTCCAGCCGCGTATAGCGGTTCATCAGCGGGCGGCCAGGAAATGGCTCATGCCGACGAATTTCTTGGCTTGAATGGACGCCGCCAAAAAGGACGTCCGTTCATTAGGATGCAGATTAATCAAAATATCATAGTGCTGTTGATGCAGGCGGCGGCCGATGTGCCATAAGGCGCTGATCGAGTTGTCCTTCCCCTTCTTATCGATGGTGATCAAGTGATCGATATCGGGGTTGTAGCGGACGACGTCGGCCACTTTTTCGTCGACGACGAGGGTGATATCAGAACCCTGGGCATGGCGGCGCAGGACTTGCAGGAACGGCGTGATGAGAATGAGATCGCCAAGATGCATGAGAAAGGTGACAATTATTTTTTCTTGCGTAAATTAATCATGGTTCCACCTTCTTCAGTACCTCTTCAAAAAGGTTCCACACCGTATCGACGGTGATCTGGGCCATGCAGTCCGGATCGTCGACGAGAGGTTCTTCCGGCGTGGCTTTCGACGTCGGCGAAATGACGAGATGGATATAAGAACGGTCCCTTCCCCCGTAAGGTCCGGTCCGTTCCGGAGACGTGGCTCCAAAAAGGGCGATGAGTTCCTTTTTGAGGGCATTGGCGATGTGAAGGGGTCCCGTATCGGCACTGATATAGACCCGACTTTCATCGATGGCCGCCATGAGCTGGCGCAGATCCGTCTGGCCCGTATAGTCAAAGACCTGGCCCGACGTATCCTGTTCTTTCAGCCTGCGCCCCTTCTCCTGATCGTCCCTGCCGCCTAAGATGACGGCTGACAGGCCCTTATCGGTCAGGCGCGCTAAAAAGCGGCTCCAGTGGTCCAGAGGCCATTCTTTGACGTCCCAGCGGGCACCGGGAACGACAGCAACGTAAGGCCCTTTAAGGCCGTCAGAAGCCAATCTCCGGCGCCAGTCGCTTTTTTCAATCGTAATATCGGGCAGCGGAAAAACCAAGTCGTCGACATGACCGCCTAAGGCCCGGACCGTATCGAGATAGCGCTCGATGACGTGGTCGTATTTATGCGCCCCGACCAGGCCTTTACTGACTAAAAAGCTCCCTTCGCGCATTTCCCAGTAGCCGTATTTCTCTTTGGCTCCGCTGAGGAAGGCGACGATGGCACTCTTGGCCAGGCCCTGCAAATCGAGACAGAGGTCGAAATGGTATGGATGGAGTTTTTTTCGCAGTTCCATCCAGTAGGACAGCGATTTCAGCCGCTTTTTGTCGACATAGATGACGTCGTCAATGTAGGGCTTTCCCGGCAAAACCGAGGCAAACTGTTTATGAACGGCCCAAACGATGCGGGCATCGGGACAATTTTGTCGCAGGGCATAGAGCGTCGGCAGCGAATGAAGGACGTCACCCAGGGAACTCATCTTGATGACCAATATGTTGTTATACCCTTTCACGGTCGTTCCTTTCTGTGACAATGGTCCGCACAAAATCATCGAGCCTTCCGCCGGTAAACAAATAGCCGTCCATGCCGGCCCGGCGGCCGCATTCGACGTCGCGGGTCATATCGCCGATCATAAAGGATTGGGACAGGTCGATATCATAGTCGCGGGCCGCGGCCAGGACCATCCCCGGTTCCGGTTTGCGCCAGTCGCTCTTTTTATCATAAGCTTTTATCGGCGCTCCTTCAAGATAGGGGCAGTAGTAAACGGCCGTAATCGTCCCGCCGGCAGCGGCGGCTTCACGGCACATCCAGTCATGAAGGGTCTTTACATCGTCTTCGGTATAATAGCCGCGGGCCACGCCGCTTTGATTGGTGACGACAATGATGGCATAGCCTTCGGCCGTCAAATAGGCCAGGGCCTCTTTGGCCCCGTCCATCCATTCAAAATCCTTGATAAAGCCAAGGTACGACTTATCGACGTTCAAGACGCCGTCGCGGTCGAAAAAGACAGCCTTTCTCATGCGAAATAGCCGCCGTTCTTATCGAGGATGCTGCAGTATTCCTTGACGGCTTCCGACAAGATGGTAAAGCCCTTGTCATAGCCGGCTTTCATGAGATTTTCCGTATCGGCCTGGGTATAGCTCTGATATTTGCCCTTGAGGATATCCGGGAAAGGCACGTATTCGATATGGCCTTTGCCGCAGTAGTCGATGACACCCTGGACAAATTCATTGAAGGTATGGCCGACGCCGGTACCGCAGTTATAGATGCCTGACAGTTCCGGATGTTCCCAGAAATAGAAGATGACGTTGACGACGTCGTTTACATAGATGAAGTCGCGGATCTGACCGCCGTCTTCATAGCCTGCCGTCCCTTTAAAGAGGGTGATCTTCCCTTTTTCCTGGAGTTCATGGTATTTCTGGTAAACCAGAGAAGCCATCTTATCCTTGTGGTTTTCCTGCGGTCCGAAGACGTTGAAATAACGGAAGCCGACAATCTGGCTCTTGGCGATAGGCTGAACACGGCGGACGAAACGGTCGAACTGAAGCTTGGAATAGGCATAGGGATTGAGGGCTTCTTCGCACGACGGGTCTTCACGGAAGCCATTCTTGCCGCTGCCGTAAGTCGATGCCGACGACGCATAGAGGAAGGGAATCTTCCGGCTCATGCAGTAGCGCAGGAGGTTCTTGCTGCCTTCGTAGTTATTCTTCATCATGTAGCGGCCGTCGTAATTCATTGTATCCGAGCAGGCCCCTTCGTGGAATACGACGTCGATGTAGCCGCAGTCAAAGGTATCATCGGCCATCTGTTCATCGAAGTCGGCGTAATCCATATAGTCAAAGAAATCGAGGCCCTGAAGGTTGCGGCACTTGCGGCCGTCGGTCAGGTCGTCGACGATGATGATGTCGTCGATGCCCCGATTATTCAATTGCTTTACGATATTGCTGCCGATAAAACCGGCACCGCCTGTTACTATTTTCATATTTTCCCCTTCTTTACCAAATCAGCTATTTTCTGAACGAGTCCCGTCGTCGAATACCCCTCTTCAAAGGAAATGATTTCTACGCGCTTTACGGACTCGCGGCCAATGACTTCATCGGCCTTGTAATCGCCGCCTTTGACCAGGATATCGGGACGGAGGACTTCTAAGAGTTCCTTCGGCGTATCCTCCTCAAAGATGACGACGTCATCGATGCATCCCAGGGCTCCGAGCAGAACGGCCCGGTCTTCCTGGGCTACGAGGGGCCGCGTTTCCCCTTTGAGGCGCCGTACAGAGTCGTCGGAGTTGAGGCCGACGACGAGATGCTGGCCCAGCATGGCTGCCTGCTGCAGGTAGAGGACGTGACCGCGGTGCAGAATGTCGAAACAGCCGTTCGTAAAGACGACGGTTTCCCCTTTCTGCTGCCAATCCCGTATCTTTTGGGCCATTTCCTCCCAGGTAAGGGACTGATAAGGCTGCCAACGAACGGGATGCCAATCTTCCCATAATTTCAGGAGCTCGTGGCGATGAATGGGATAGGTCCCGACCTTGGTGACGACGATCCCGGCTGCGGCATTGGCAATCTGCAGACTGGTGCGAATCGACAATTTTCCGGCAACGGCTGCTAAAAAGGCTGCGGCAACGGTATCGCCGGCGCCGGATACGTCAAAGACTTCCTGGGCCGTGGCCGGATTGTTCCAGACTTTGCCATCTTTTCCGACGACGGTGATGCCTTTTTCAGAGCGGGTCACCATGAGGTGGGCAAAGGAATACTGTTTATACAGCGAACTTGCTGCTTCGACGACGGCCTGGCCTTCGTTGGCAACGGAGCGTCCCAGGCAGTCACCTAATTCTTTCATATTCGGCGTCACGAAGTCGGCACCGTTATATTTGCTCCAATCGCTGCCCTTGGGATCGACCAGGATTGGGATATGCGCGTTATTAGCGGCTTCGATGACTTTTTTAGACAAGGAATCGGTGAGAACGCCTTTTTGGTAGTCCGACAGAATAATGCCATCGAGGCCCGTCGCAAGCTGCTGATGCAGCCAGTTGAGAAGGATTTCTTCTTCCTTTTCGGCTAAAGGCGTCACTTCTTCAAAATCGAGGCGGACCATCTGCTGCCGGGAGCCAAGGATGCGCATCTTAGTCGTCGTCGCATGGTCTTTTCGCACGACCAGACCAGAGCCGTCGATATGAGACTCGGTCAATAAATCGTGGAGCAAATCGGCGTTTTCATCGTCGCCAATGAGACCGCCTAATAAGACATGGCAGTCCAAATTGGCCAGGTTGGAGGCGACATTGGCTGCCCCGCCTAAGACCGACGTCATGTGATCGACTTTATTGACCGGCACCGGTGCTTCCGGTGAAATGCGTTCGACCTTGCCAAAGATGTAGCGGTCGACCATGATATCTCCGATGACGGCAATTTTCAGGTTCGGCAAGACATGATAAAAAAAGTGGTCGATGTAATTTTCTGTCATAGCGTTCCTCGATTCAATCTCTTATTTTTTCTCTTTCGTACCCATGAGATACTGTAATTCAGCCATAAAACTTTCTAAGTCGGCAAACTCGCGGTATACGGAAGCAAAGCGGATATAGGCAACGGCATCGACAGAGCGCAGTTCGCGCAGAACCATTTCCCCTATTTTTTCACTGGATACTTCTTGAGCCAGTGTATTGCGGATATTGCGTTCAACCTTGGTGACAATTTCTTCCAGCTGTCGGCGCGTGACTTCCCGCTTGTTGCAGGCCCGAAGCAGGCCGTTGATCAATTTATTGCGGTCGAACAGTTCATGGCGTCCGTCTTTCTTGACGACGATGAGGGGCACTTCTTCGACCATCTCATACGTCGTAAACCGACGGCCGCAGTCCTGGCATTCGCGCCGGCGGCGGATGGCCTTGCCATCATCGGTTGCCCGTGAATCGGTTACTTTTGTATCTGCACATTGACAAAATGGGCATCTCATCCTTCTTCCCTACCTTCTTTCCGACGATATTTTTAAAAAAAGCGGGTCCGCCGGGATCCGCTTTTTTTCATGCTGATTATCTCATCCACGCAGGAATTTCTACGCCGCCGGCACTATCTTTTTTATCGCCGGATTTTGTCGTTCCGCCCGTTCCCTGTCCGAAAGAAGGAATCGAAGACGGTTCTTTACCGAAACCCGTAGCGACGACCGTAATGCGGATCGAATCTTCCATGTCCGGATCGATGACCGAACCGAAGATGATGTTGGCTTCCGGATCAACGGCTTCAGCCACTTTTTCAGCAGCTTCGTTGATTTCGTACAAGCTGACGTCCGGACCGCCGGTGACGTTGAGCAGGATGCTCTGAGCGCCGTCGATGCTCATTTCTAAGAGGGCGCTGTGGATAGCACCGTCGACAGCTTCGACAGCACGGTTTTCACCGGAGCCGATGCCGATACCCATAATGGCTTCGCCCTGGTCGGACATGATCGTCTTGACGTCGGCAAAGTCGAGGTTGATCAGACCGGTCGTCGTGATCAAGTCGGAAATGCCCTGGACGCCCTGGCGGAGTACGTCATCAGCGACGAGGAAAGCGTCTTTAAGGGGCGTCTTCTTGTCGATGATCTGGAGCAGTTTATCATTAGGAATGGTAATGATGGTATCGACTTTTTCTTCAAGTAGTCGGCACCTTTTTCGGCAACTTCTCTGCGGCGCTTACCTTCGAATAAGAACGGTTTGGTAACGACAGCGACCGTGAGGGCGCCCATTTCCTTAGCACATTCAGCTACGATAGGTGCTGCACCGGTACCGGTACCGCCGCCCATGCCGGCCGTAACGAATACCATATCGGCACCTTGGAGAGCCTTGATGATTTCTTCTTTGCTTTCAAGGGCAGCCTGTTCACCAACCTGAGGATTGGCACCGGCGCCGAGGCCGCGTGTCAATTTTTCACCGATTTGAATTTTGACATCGGCTTGGGATACTTCCAGTACCTGGTCTTCCGTGTTGACCGAGATGAACTGGACACCCTGTAAACCGCTTTCTATCATACGGTTGACAGCGTTGTTACCGCCGCCGCCGACACCAATTACTTTTATATTCGCAAACTCTGCCATATCGCATTTTCCTCCTTCGGACTCTATACGCACACCTTGTGCAGTAGGATTCTTTATTATTTTACACTATCTTAGAAAAATTATCTAGCTGTTTTTAAAAATCAAGGCCACAAGCGCCTTTATTTTGCCTTAATGGCCGGCGCCCTCAGATCGGTATCGATATACTGGACGTTGATTCCGTTGCTTTTGGCTTCCGTAAGCAACGTTTCCGTCATCTTGGCCCGTTCGGCCGGGTCATCGCCCTTACCAAGGCGGATAGGAATGGAATCGGTCGTATAGGCGACGATGCTTTCGGGATTCCCGACGTTTACTTCGGCAATCGTTTTAAGCAGATCCGGCGGCAGGCTCTGGAGATATGCCATGGCTGCCTGAAGGGTCGGATCGTTGATCGTATCGCCCAGGAGCAGGTTGTCTACCTTCTTCCCGGTCATGATCGGCAGGGAAACACCTTTAATCTGCGGTTCTAAGTCGATGACCCTTCCTGTCTTATCGACGTAGGCAAAGCCGTAGAGCGTCGTAATGATGGCTGCCGGCTTGCGTTCGGTCAACTCGATGTGAATCGTCGCCGGAAATTCCCGGGTTACGGTGGCATCGGCAATGCGCAGGTCTTTTTTCAGCCGTTCTTCGATGCCGTCTGTCGACAACTGGACGACGTTGACGTAGGAATAGGCTCCGGCAGCGCGGTACACATCGTCAAAGGACATATTTTCATTGCCGTCAACGATGATCGTGCCAAAGGGAACCGGTGCCAACCGCAGGAACAGCCACAAGGCAAAGACACCGATGACGCCCAGGATGATGGTGCATCTGCGCCGGCGGGCACGCGCTTTTTTCTGCTGCTTTCTTTTTTTCTTCAGTCGGGCAGCCTGCCGCAGCTGCTGACGGCGACGTTCCTCTTCTTCAGCTTGTCTCATATCCTCATCGCTGCGCAAGGGATCCCTGTCAAGATGAGGAGGCACAAAGACATCATGAGGATCGTTCGGCACTACCGTTCGCGGCCGCCTTCCCGGATATGGATGCTGTTTCATTAGAATTTACCTACCGATGCTTCGAGCAAAATCTTTTCGCACAAATCTTCAAAAGAAAGGCCCATAGCCCGAGCTGCGTCAGGAACCAGGCTGGTCGCCGTCATCCCCGGTACAGTATTGATTTCAAGGACGAAGGGATGACCTTCTTTATCGGTCATCATATCGACGCGGGATACGCCGCTACAATGGCACAGGCGGAATACGTTTAAAGCCAGATCCTGCATTTCCTTAGTCAAAGCTGGTGAAATCGGAGCCGGGCAGATGTGCTTGGCAATCCCCGGTTCGTATTTCGAATAAAAGTCGTATTTCCCCGTGCTGGATACGATCTGAATGACCGGAAAGGCCAGTCCGTCCATGACGGCAACGGTAAATTCATCGCCGTCGATGAAAGCTTCGGCTACGATAGAGGTGCTGTACTTAAAAGCTTCTTCAAGGGCTGCTTCCAGTTCTTCCCGAGCCGTTACGATGACCGTCCCGATGCTCGAACCCTGGCCGGACGACTTGATGACGACGGGCAGGGAAAACTGCTTTTCAATATCGGCGATGATAGCCTTGCGATCTTGATTGGCAAAGTAATAGGAAAAGGGAGCGGTAGCAATGCCGGCGCCCTTGAAGGCGGCCTTGCTCATGACCTTATTCATGCCGACGGCACTGGCCATGACGCCCGGGCCGGTATAGGGAATGCCCATCATTTCGCACAGGCCCTGGAGGACGCCGTCTTCGCCGTAACGGCCGTGAAGGGCGTTGAATACGACGTCGATCTTCTTTTCTTTCAAGGTGGCTGCTAAGGTATGCGGCACGAGTTCAATCGTTTCGATGGCATAGCCTTTTTCTTCAGTGCTTCGGCAATGGCAGCTCCCGTGCGGCGCGATACTTCCGCTTCTGTCGAAGGGCCGCCGACGACGACGGCAATATGTTTACCTTTCATGTCTTCCATGCGTTATTTCTCCATTTCTTTCGCTTCGGCAATATACTGTTCGCCGACTTTATAAATATCTCCGGCACCCATGGTGATGACTAAATCGAGGGGCTTCGAGGTTTCTTTCAAATAAGCAACCAAATCCTCTTTATGAGGAATGTAGGTGACGTCTTGTCCCGTCGTCTCCTTGACCTTTTTGGCAATGAGTTCGCCCGATACGCCGGGAATGGGATCTTCACCGGCACTGTATACATCGGTCACGATCAGTTTATCGGCCTTGGCAAAGGCACTGCCGTACTGTTCGAGAAGGAGCTGGGTCCGCGTATAGCGGTGCGGCTGGAAGAGACAGACGACGCGGTGTGTTCCCATGTCGCGGGCCGCCGTCAGGGTAGCGTTGATTTCCGTCGGATGGTGGGCATAGTCATCGACGACCCAAACGTCGCCGACAAAGCCCTTGGTCTGGAACCGGCGCTTAGCCCCATGGAAATGGCTCATGGCAGCGGCTACCTCTTCAAAAGGCAGGTCGCAGGCATCGGCAACGGCCGTCGTCGCCAAAGCGTTCAAGACGTTATGCCGGCCCGGTACATTTAAGACCATATCGCCCATCTTTTGGCCGCCCTTATAGACGCCAAAGTGGAGTTTTCCTTTCAGGTAGTGAAGATCTCTTGCCTGGTAATCCGCCGGCTGTTCGAGGCCGTAGGAAACGTAGCGCCGTCCGATGGCAGGCGCCATGGCGCGGATCTTGTCATTTTCAAAACACAAGACGGCCAAGCCTTCTTCGGGATCGAGTTTCTGGATAAATTCCTTAAAGGCGGCGATGACATTATCAAGAGAGTTGTAATGATCCATGTGGTCGGCGTCAATATTAGTGACGACGGCGATATACGGATGCTGTTTGAGAAAGGTGCCGTCGCTTTCATCGGCTTCGGCAATGACGTACTGCCCCTTCCTAAAATCGAGTTGCTGTGCAGGTAGTCGACTTCCCCGCAATGACGATGGTCGGGTCCTGCCGGCATTCTTCAAAGACCTGGCCCAGCATGGACGACGTCGTCGTCTTGCCGTGAGCACCGGCCACCGAGATGCCTTTGCCCCAGCTCATGATGTGAACCAGCGCATCGGAACGGTGGATGACCGGAATCTGCCGGCGCCGTGCTTCAACGAGTTCGACGTTGTTGTCGCGAATGGCCGACGAAATGACGACGACCTGGGCATCCTGCAAATTGTCAGGGCTTTGGCCAATGCAGATACGGGCTCCGCGCTTGGCAAACTGCTCCGTTACAGGCGAGGCTTTGAGGTCTGAGCCGGATACGCGATATCCTTTTTCAATAAAAACATTGGCAATTGCCCGCATTCCGGCTCCGGCAATTCCAATAAAATGAACGTTTGTCACATCGTTCAGATTAACCATAGGTTTATTCCACACCCTTCTTCTCTCCTGTTACGGACGACGGTTTCGGGCAATCGACAAGGCCAGTTCAGCAATATCCTGAGCGGCCTGAGGCTTGCCCATCGAACGGCTGGCTTTGCCCATGGCAGCCAGGGCCGACGGATCGTCTTTTAAGTGAATGATTTCTTCCAATAGTTCCCGCCCGGTCAGCATCTTATCGAGGATCATCTTGGCGGCTCCGCACATGACCAGGGCCTGTGCATTGTAGCGCTGATGATCTTCGGCTGCATAGGGATAGGGAATGAGAATCGACGGTACGCCGCGGACGGTCAGCTCAGCAAGGCCGACGGCACCGGCCCGGTATACGGCCAGGTCGCAGGCAGCCAGGGCTTCCGGCATGTGGTGAAGATACGGGATGATGCGGCTCCCCTTACCGTAGCGGCCGCGGCATTCGATGCCTGACAGCTGCTTTACGACGCGGTCGTATTCGTGATCGCCGGTAACGTGGAGGATCTGTATTGTATCGTCGTTGCGAAAATGTTTATGAACCTCGATCATCGCCGTGTTGATGCTGCGGGCACCGCGGCTGCCGCCGGCGACGAGGAGGGTGAATTTATGGGGGATCCAATCCCAGTTTTTTCCGGCCCTCTTCGCGGGTAACCGTCAAAAATATCCTTGCGGACGGGATTGCCTGTATAAACGAGAATGCTTTTTCTGCGAAAAACGCTCGGCAGCTTCTTCATAACCGAGAGCAACGCGATTGACAAAGCGGCTCAAAATCGTATTGGTAACGCCGGGGATGACGTTTTGTTCCTGGATCAGTGACGGTACACCGCTGAGACTTGCGGCCAACAGGACCGGGCCGCAGACGAAACCACCTGTACCGATGACGACGTCCGGTTTAAATTTATGGATAATGCCTTCTGCCTTAATCAGACTGGCTGCTGTCTTCCCGAGTGTGACCAGGTTGCGGACGGAAATCTTCCGTTCGAGGCCCCGCACGTCGAGGGTAACGAAGGGCAACCCTTCTTTTGGAATCAAGGTATTTTCCAGGCCGATTTTGGAGCCGACGTAGAGAAATTCGGTGGGCTCAATGTCGGCAATCGCCCGGGCAATGGTAATAGCCGGGTAGATGTGGCCGCCTGTGCCGCCTCCGGAAATAATAACTCGACGCATGTTCCTGCCTCCTGTCGTCTGTTTTACTATAAGTATCAGATCGCGTTGACAATGCCTTTAAAGACACGGCCACGCTGTTCAAAATTATCATACATATCAAAGCTCGAGCAAGCCGGTGAAAGAAGGACGGATTGCGGAGCTTTTGCAATACTGCGAGCTAACATAATCGCACCTTCCATACTATAACCGGTACGACGGATATCTGCAATACCCGCTTTTTTAGCGGCAGCTTCAAAGCGGTCGGCGGCATCGCCGATGAGAATCAGGGTATCGACGCGTTTAGCCGCTAAGGCCATGAAGTCATCGAGAGCCGTCTTTTTATCGTAACCACCGGCGATGAGGATGAGGTGGCCTTGGGGAAAGGCATCCAAAGCCTTCATCGAGGCGTCGACATTGGTACCCTTGGAGTCATTATAATAAGTCACATCGTGGATGGTCCGGACTTTTTCAAGTCGGTGTTCCACACCTTTGAAGGATCGCAGGACCTGTCTAATGACGTCCAGGGAAGCCCCGGCAGCATAGGTCAAGAGAATGGCCGCTAAGCAATTCTGTATATTATGCTTGCCAAAGAGATGGAGCTCCGATTCAGCACAGACGACGGTATCCTGCCCATCATGGCGCAGAATAAGGTCGCCGTCCCGATAAAAGGCTCCTTCAGGGACTTCGCCGTTTGTCGAGAAGTAGCGGACGGTGCCGGTCATGGCATCGGCCATGGCCCGGACGCGGTCATCATCGTAATTGAGGATGGCATAATCGCCCTTGTCTTGATTGAGGAAAATTCGTTCTTTCGCTGCACTATAGGCTTCCATCGTATGATGACGGTCCAAATGATCCGGCGTGATATTGAGGATAACCGCCGCTTTGGCCTTCATCGTACGCGTAAATTCGAGCTGGAAACTGGAAAGTTCGGCTACGACAACGGCGTCTTTCGGAAGATCTTCTGCCTGTTCCGAAAGGCCGTAGCCGATGTTGCCGCCGACGACGGTCTGACGACCCGTAGCTTTCATGATTTCCCCCACCAGGGTCGTCGTCGTCGTCTTGCCGTTAGTACCGGTAATGCCGATGATGTCGGCATCGGTAACGCGGCAGGCGACTTCGACTTCGCTCCAAATGGGAAGCCCTTTGGCAGCAGCTGCTTTCATAATGGGAATTTCCGGAGAAATGACCGGCGACGGAACGACGACGTCCATGCCGTCGAGGAGGCTCGTTTCCTGACTTCCAAAGACGAATTTCACGCCATGAGACGCCAATTCCGGCCAGGGCTGTTCGTTCACATCGATGGCCTTCATGTCATTGAGGACGACGGTCCCCCCGTGATCTGCCAAGGCCAGTGAAGCGGCACGGCCGCTAATGCCCGCGCCGATGACTAAAAATTTTTTTCCAGAAAAATCCATGATGCTCATTACCTACACCTGCTTTATGTAAAATATGGTCTTAACAATGGGAAAAGGCGATCGTTACTTGCCTGCCATGACGACGATAATCGCCAAGATAGCCATCAACGCCGAAAAACTCCAAAAGACAGTAACGACTTTTACTTCGCTCCAACCGGACAGTTCAAAATGGTGATGAATCGGGCTCATCTTAAAGACCCGGACGCCCCGCGTCTTAAAGGAAATGACCTGGATGATAACCGACAAGGCTTCGAGAACGTAGAGGCCGCCGGCCAAGATGAGTAAGAGTTCGGTCTTGGTCAGAATAGCCATGGCTGCTAAGGCGCCGCCGAGAGCCAGGGACCCCGTATCGCCCATGAACATTTTAGCCGGATGCTGGTTATAGAACAAGAAGCCCAGGCAGGCACCGGTCAGGGCCGTGCTGAAAATGGCAAAATGCGTATAGCCCAGGGCAACGGCGATGACGACGTAGGCAACGGCCGTAATCGAGCACGAACCGGCTGCCAAGCCATCGAGTCCGTCGGTCAGGTTGACGGCATTGCTGGCACCGACGATCATGACGAAGACGAAGAGGTAGTAGAACCAGCCTAAGTCAACGGTAATCGACGTGAAAGGAATCCACAAGGTCGTGGGAAAATGAAGGAAGGCTTGGAGGATGTAGCAGAAAACGGCAGCCATGACGAACTGGCCGGCGAGTTTCTGTTTGCCGTAAGGCCCAGGTTGCGGTGTTTGACGGCCTTGATGGAGTCATCTAAAAAGCCGATGACGCCGTGACCGAGGGTCAGGAATAAGGCCAGGGCCTTTCTGATTTCCATCGGATCAAAGAGCAGGCAGGCCACGGTCAGCGCCGTCAGGATGAGGATGCCCCCCATCGTCGGTGTGCCGGCTTTATACTTATGGCTTTCCGGCCCTTCCTCCCGTTCAGACTGGCGGGCGTGGAACTGTTTCAGTTTTTTGATGACGAAAGGTCCCAGGACAAGGCCGATGACCAGGCTGACGATGAAGCTGAAAATCAGCATTTTAAACATTCACATTACTTCCTTTCAAAATAGGGCAGTATTTTTTCCATAGCAAAGCTGCGCGAACCTTTTAACAGGACGGTATCGCCATGGCGGATCAAAGTTTTCAGTTGTCGTGCCGCTTCTTCATGGGTCGTCGTCGTATAGACGGCTTCCATGCCGGCTTCCCGGGCTGCCAGAGCAATATCGTCGGCCAGATCACCCATGGTAATGAGGGCGTCGAGCTTCATATCGGCCACTAAGCGGCCGATGGCCCGGTGCTCGTCTTTGGCCCAGTCGCCGAGTTCACCCATACCGCCGAGAACGGCAATCTTACGGCCCTTGGTCAAGAGGTCCAAGGTGCGGATGGCTTCAGCCATCGAAGCTGGATTGGCATTATAGGTGTCATTGATGAAAGTATAAGGCCCGAGGTGCAGGAGTTCCTGGCGCATGGCCATGCCTCGGTAAGCGGAAAGGCCTGCTTGCAGTTCCGAGTCGCTGAGACCAGTCACATAGCCGGCGGCAATCGCCGCTAAAGCGTTATAGACGTTGTGGCGGCCGATGACTGGAACGGAAACGTCAAAGGTGCGGTCAAAGCAGTGGCAAGTAAAGCGAACGCCTTTTTCATCACAGACGATGTTCTCGGCCCGGATATGAGCCGATTCTCCCGTTCCGTAGAGGATGGACCGGCCTTGGCAGAGATCCTGCATCGGGGCCACGAAAGGATCGTCCCCGTTTAAGATAGCCGTTCCATTGGCATCGAGGCCCTGGACCAATTCGGACTTGGCCTTGGCAATATTTTCCTGAGAACCTAAGAGCTCGATATGGCTCTTGCCGACATTGGTAACGACGCCGATGGTCGGCTCGCCGATATCGACCAATTCGGCAATCTGTCCGAGGCCGCGCATGCCCATTTCGACGACGCAGGCTTCGTGGTCTGCGGTCAGCTGGAACAAGGTCTTGGGCAGGCCGATTTCATTATTATAATTCTTTTCTGTCTGCAGTACCTTATATTTTTTACTCAAGACGGCGGCAATCATATTGCGCGTCGACGTCTTCCCTACCGAGCCGGTTACGGCGATGACGGGAATGGAAAAACGGCGGCGGTGAAAGCGAGCCAAATCCTGATAAGCTTTGAGCGTATCGGGAACGACGAAAATCGGTACGGTAGCTCCCTTATATTCCGGCCGCAGTTCCGAAACGACGGCGCCGGCTGCGCCCGACGAGAGGGCCTTTAAGACGAAATCATGGCCGTCAAAAGAGGTCCCCTTGAAGGCGACGAAAAGGGAGCCCTTTTCAACCGCCCGGGTATCGGTGCAAACGTCATGAAAAAGCACGCTCCCTACGGAAGAGAGCAGACGGGCTCCCGTCGCTTTCTGTACTTCTTCACTGGTAAAATCAGCCATTATTTATCTCCTCGATGCAGATCGCGAACGGCATTGCGCGCTTCTTCGCGATCGTCAAAGTGAATCGTGCCGTCATTTAAGATCTGATACGTTTCATGACCTTTGCCGGCAATGACGATGATATCGTTTTCTTGTGCCAGTTCGACGGCGCGATAAATGGCTTCACGGCGATTGACGATGACTTCATGATGCTGTCCGGCCTTGAGTCCCTGTTTTACGCCTTCTTCGACTTCGGCGACGATGGCGTCAGGATTTTCCGACCGCGGATTATCCGAGGTGACGATAGGAATATCGGCAAGTTCTGCGCCGATGCGGCCCATGATGGGGCGTTTGGTCCGGTCGCGGTCACCACCGCAGCCAAAGACGGCAATGACGTGATTGGGGTTCATGGCCCGCGCCGTTTCCAAAGCCTTTTCGAGGCTGTCCGGCGTATGGGAATAGTCGACGACGATCGCAAAGGGCTGACCGGCTTCGACGAGTTCAAAACGGCCGGCTACGGAGTGGAAGGTCTGAATGGCCTTGTCGATGGTCGCTTCGTCGATGCCTTCGGCATGAGCAGCACCGATAGCAGCCAGGGTATTGTAAACGTTGAACAGGCCGGTAATATTCATATTGAGATGGACATTGACAAAGGGGCCGACGACGTCGAAGGACGAGCGTTTCAATTCGACATTTAAATTCGAGCCTTTGAGGTCGGCATCTTTTTCAACACCATAGGTCAAGACCTGGCAGTGGCAGGCCTGGAGAATCTGTTTGGACCACGGATCATCGACGTTTACGATGGCCGTTTTATTTTCCTTGACATGGTCGGCAGCGGTCAGGCTCTGGAAGAGCTTGGCTTTGGCAGCGACGTAATTTTCCATGGTCTTATGGAAATCGAGATGGTCCTGCGTGAGGTTGGTAAAGACCGCCGTATCATATTCGATGCCGGCGACGCGGTCTAAGGCCAAGGCGTGGCTGGACACTTCCATGACGACATGGGTCATGCCCTTTTCATACATCAGGGCCAAAAAGCGCTGGAGTTCGACGACGTCCGGCGTCGTATTGTGAATGGGCAGTTCTTCATCGTCGATGAGGGCGTGAATCGTGCCGATGACGCCGACGTGATGGCCGGCAGAACGGAGGATATGGGCGATGATGTGAGTCGTCGTCGTCTTGCCGTTGGTGCCGGTGACGCCGATCATGCGCATCTTTTTGCCGGGATAGTCATAAAAGAACGGGACCATGTCTTCTAAGGCATGGTGAATGTCGGGGACCTGGATCTGGACCGTGCTCGACGGCAGGTCGAGATGTTTCGTCGTCAAAACGGCGACGGCACCCTTTTCGACCGCCTGAGCTGCAAAAGCAGCCCCGTCGACGTGAGCGCCGGAAATGCAGACGAATAAGTAGCCCGCTTCGATTTCCCGGGAGTCCGACGAAATGCCGGTAACCACCGTATCCGCGCTACCGCTGAGATTATAAATACCTTTAAGTTGCTTACAAAGTTCACCTATTGTTTTTGTCATTATTATAGAACCTCCTTGACGGTTCATTTCATTGTACTGTTCTACATTGTACAGCTTTATTGGATAAATAACAATGAGGTCGTCGCACAAAAGTGCGTCGACCTCTCATTAAAGCAATTATCGACGGTTCCCCTTTGCGGCCTGATCGCTTTGATTCCCGTAGAGAATACGTGATGGTGCCACCATTCCCAATTGTTTCGTCGCCGTCGTATAAATCCGTTCCGGCGTTTCCAATTTGGAAATTTGGACTCGCAACTGTTCATTTTCCCGCTGTAACTGCTGTGCTTGAAGTTTTAATTCCATGAGTTCGCCGCTTTTCTGATACGTCCAAGACGTAATGAGAATAGTGGCGATGGCAATCGCTGCGATCATTCCAATGGGAATCAGAATATATACGGCTCCCTGCTGAATAACCTGTACTGCAGCCGACTGCCACAGGGGAACGCTTCTTTCTTCATGTAAATTTCCGACTTTCCTTGCCAGCATACGCAACACATCCATTTCAATAATCATTAGCTAGGCTCCTTCATTTACGGATACCGACGCGAAGTTTTGCACTGCGGGCCCGCGGATTCAAATCCAGTTCCTCCGGCGACCGGTAAAAATGGGTTGTCGCTTTACTTTTAGGATGGCCTGATGATGGCAGGTGCAAACCGGCATATCCGGCGGACAGATACAATCAGTCGCCAAAAGACGCAGCGTCTGTTTTGCAATACGATCCTCCAATGAATGGAAGGTAATGACACACAAACGTCCTCCTCGCTTTAAACGCTGAGCGGCATGTTCCAGGGAATCCTTTAAGATTCCCAATTCGTCATTGACTTCGATTCGGATGGCCTGAAACGTTCGCTTTGCCGGGTGCGGCCCGTCTTTGCGAGCGCCGGCCGGGATAGCCTTTTTAATGACCTGAACCAGCTCTTCCGTCCGTTCCAAGGGCTTTTCCTGACGCTCTTTCACGATGAATTCGGCAATGCGCTTAGCCCACCGCTCTTCCCCGTAATCCTTGATGATACGGTACAAGTCGGCCTCACTGTAGCCATTGACGATATCGTAAGCGCTGCGGCCTTGGCTGCGATCCATGCGCATGTCGAGCGGCCCGTCCTGCATATAAGAAAATCCCCGGTCCGGTGTATCCAGTTGGTAACTCGATACGCCGAGATCAAACATGATGCCGTCGACGGTATCGATTCCCAATTCGTCGAGGACTTCCGATATATACCTGAAATTTCGCTGCACGAAAATATGTCGGCACGAGGTATCAGCCAGGCGTTCCGTTGCCGCTGCAATGGCATCGCGGTCCTGGTCAAGACCAATGATCGTCGCCTGTCCTGTCAGCTGATCAGCCAAAGCTCTGGAATGACCGCCGCCGCCGAGGGTACAGTCGACGTAAACGCCGCTGGTATCAGTTATTAAATTGGCTATGGTTTCCTTACGAAGAACACTGACGTGGTGAAAATCCATAATTCCTCCTAAAAGTCCAGGTTCAGGAAATCGTCGAGGCTTTCGGCGATTTCTTCCATGGCCGGAACAGTCTTGGCAACATAGGCTTCATATGCGTCTTTACTCCAAATTTCGACCTTGTCTCCTGTCCCCAGAACGGTCACATCCTTAACCAGCTTCGCATAGGCCCGCAAAGTAGCCGGAATAAGGATACGGCCTTGCTTATCGAATTCGACTTCAGCAGCACTGCCAAAGACGAATCGCTGGAAAGCACGGACGTTTTCCTTGGATGCCTTCAACTGTTTTAAACTTCCGGCAAACCTCATCCATGCTTCCATCGTGTAAACGGAAAGGCAGCCTTCCAAACCTCGGGTAACGATGAAGGTTGGCCCGAGTTCATCCCGAAATTTGACAGGCAAAATGACGCGACCTTTAGCGTCGATTGTATGTTCGTATTCTCCCATAAACATTAGGCGCGTCACTCCTTTCACTCTCCACCACATTCTACCACATTTACACACCTTGTGACAATAATGTTGACAAGAAATGGTAAAAAAAATAAGCTGTCGCTCTGGCGACAGCCTACTTTTTTAATATATCGTTTAGTAAACCGATTTACTTCATCGTTCCGGCAATCACAATCGGTTCTGTTCGCAGTTTTTTGAAGTCACAGATGTTGACCAAATCGGCCCGGCTGTAGCGGCGCCGTTCAGGGACCAAGCCGCCGGCGTAAGCCAGGTGGGACAATATCGTCTCGGCATCGACGCCGTCCTGCCTGAGGGCGCGGACGGTAATGCCTTGCTGCCGTTTTGACAGGCGGTTCCCATCGCCGTCGATGAGCATCGGCACGTGGGTATAGCAAGGGGCCTCATAGCCGAGGATCTTCATGAGCCAGATCTGCTGCGCCGTTGACGACAGCAAATCTTCGCCGCGCAGGACGTGGGTAATAGCCATGCTCCCGTCATCGACGGAAACGGCCAGTTGATAGGCATACATATCATCGGCCCGGCGAACGACGAAGTCACCGCAGGAGCTCGGCAGATCGTCCTGCTGCCGGCCGTAAACGGAGTCGGTAAAGGAAACCGTCTCCTTCGATACGTGGATGCGCCACGATGGTTTCTTGGTCATACGGCGGCGCTCATCTTCACTGAGGCCATAACAATGGCCGTCGTAGACGGTATGCTCGCCGGCATGGGGCGCACCGATGGCCTGAAGCCGCGTCCGACTGCAGTAACAGGGATAGAGCAGTCCCTTTTCCCGCAGCACCGCCAAGGCCTCATCATAACGATCGTAGCGTTCTTGCTGGATATAGGGCCCGTAAGGGCCTCCCACATCGGGACCTTCGTCCCAGGTAAGGCCCAGCCAGGAAAGGTCTTCCATAAGGGCCTTGGTGTAAACGGCCTTCGAACGCTGTTCATCGATATCTTCAATCCGAAGGACCAAGGTGCCTCCGGCCTGGCGCACTTGGAGCCAGGCCAAGAAGGCCGACCAGACGTTGCCGAGATGAATATAGCCCGTCGGGCTCGGAGCAAATCGGCCTCGCATGGAAGCCACGCCTTAGTCGGGAAGGGAAACGAGGTTCGTAAACAGGTCTTTTTCCTGGCGAATCGTCGCTTCACTACCCATGACGCAGAGATTGTTGTCTTCCATGACCGATCCGATGAGAGGGGCCAACGCCTTGATATCGGCGACCGTCGTCGCCAGGAGCTGATCGCGGCGAGCCTGGGCGACTTCATCCGTCGTTCCCGTAAAGTAGCGGGTCATAGCTTTTTCACCGCGCAGGGACGGCGTTAAGGGCACGTCGATGCGGCTCAGGGTACCGATGACGTATTTCGTCATTTCCCGATCCGATACGTCAAAGGTCTTTAAGTATTCCGCCAAGCCGTCATAGGCTTCGACGCTGGAGCGCAGGTTCGGGTCGCGGTAGGAGCAAAATACCATGTCGCCGTTGTCATAGAAGCGGGTAAAGGCGCCGTAGGCCCCGCCTTGGACGCGGACCTTGGTCCACAAGTAACCGTACTGGAGGATCGTGTCGAGGACCATCAGGGCACCGGTATAGTCGTAGCCGTGACCGCGGAAATTGCCGCCTTTAGCGACATACTGGACGGTACCGCTGGTCATGATGCCTTCGTTCTTGGCGCTGAGGCCAAAGTCGCAGAGACCGGTCCGTTTTTCTCCCTGCGGCAGGGCTTTTGTCCAGCTGGAAGCACTGGCTTTGGCCCCTTCCCAATCGCTGTCACTGGCCGTCATTTCTAAGGTCAGGGCCGAACGACTGAAGATTTTTTCCATGAGGGTTGCCAGTTTTTCGCCGATGTCATCGGCATCGGTCTTGATGCGTTTGGCAATGTCGGTGATGAATTCATAGTACGAGAATTCTCCGGCATCGCAGAAAGCTTCTACAGGCGAGACGTACGATAAGACGCGGTGCATGACGATCGTATGACCCCGGCGGAAGGTGTCCATATCCCAGCCAGCCTTGATTTCGTCGACGAGTTCGATCAGTCGTTCCTTATTGGTAAAGACCGTTTCCAAGGAGATTTCCCGCAAAAGGTCGATCAATTTGTCGAAATTGAGGGCTAATCCCTTGGCCTTGATCCGGAAGACCGGCATGTAATCGGTATTGTCCACGCGGTTGGAATAGGCCGAAACACTGTAGCCGATGCCGCCGGTGTAGAGGTCGATGAGGGACGCCAATTCGCCATACGTATGGGACTTGGTGTCAATATCGCCGAGGATATCGCTCAAGAGATAGGCATAGGAAATTTCTTCCCGCGTCAGGCCGTGAAGGTCGAAGTAGGCATTGATGTAGGTAATGCCATTCGTTTCGTCCGGCACGTGGCACAAGGTCACATCGCCGAGCTGTTCTTTATGCATGACTACCGTATCGATTTTCTTTTCGAGGTCGTCCCGGGATAAGGTCGGAATCGATTCCAAGGCTTCCGGCGTGTCCGGTGTAGCCTGGCGCTGTTTCAGGGCTGCCGATTCGGCGACGATGGCATCGATTTCTTCCTTCGTAAGCGACGCTTTATAAGCTGCCAACTTATCGGCTAAGGCTTTATCGCGTTTTTCCGTAAGGCCCGGTTCCGGTACCAAGGATACCAGGGCGTAGTAGGAATTGTCGAGGATATAGCGCTGAATCAAGTCTTCAAAATAACCGCTGTCGATGCCCTTACGCAGGACGTCGAGGGATTTTTCATAAGACAAGGCTTCTAAGGGATCGAGGTCATAGAGCCAAGTATCCATGCAGCGAATGGCATAGATGAGGCCCTTAGGACGACCGGCAAAGTCGGCTTCACGCAGGGTAAATTCCGTCCGGTTCAAAGCGCCGGTAAGCAGCGTCTTGTCGAGGCCGTCTTTGACCATGCGGCGCAACACATCGGTGACGATGGGCATGATCTTGTCCTGCTTATCCGGATCGGAGCCGTTGACGGAGATGCCCCACAAAGGCTGCAGGATGCCGTCCTGGAAGTCACCGGAAATATCTTTGCCAAGACCGGCATCGACGAGAGCCTTCTTAAGGGGCGCTGCCGGCGACTGGAGAAGGACGTAGGTCAGGACTTTAAAGGCCAAGGCGACCGTCGGATCGAGGGCCTGATCGATGACGTAGGTCAGGCTGTGGAGGGTCTTGTGTTCCGTTTTTTCCCCAGAGGCGATGCCGTAAGGATAGGTCTTTACGGTGCTGCCTGGGAAAGCCTGGCGGCCGATGGCCGAATCGACGGACTGGAGCTGGAACTTACTAAGGTATTCGCCATCGATGAAGGCCAAGGTCTGGTCGATGTCCATATCGCCGTAGAGGAAGATATAGCTGTTGGCCGGATGATAGTACGTGCCGTGGAATTTGACGAAGTCTTCCTGGGTCAGATTTGGAATGTCGTCGGGATCCCCGCCAGATTCGACGCCATAGGTCGTATCGGGGAAGAGATTTTCCATGACGTGCCGTTCAAGCTGGGAATCGGGCGACGAAAAGACGCCTTTCATTTCATTATAGACGACGCCGCGGTAAATGAGGTCGCTGTCGGCCGAATCGAGATGGTAATGCCAGCCTTCCTGCATCAAGACCTGTTTATCCTTTAACATATTCGGGAAGAAGACGGCGTCCATGTAAACGTCCATCAAATTCTTGAAGTCGGCGGCATTACGGCTGGCCACGGGATACATCGTCTTATCGGGGAAGGTCATGGCGTTGAGGAAGGTATTGAGCGAACCTTTGACCAATTCGACGAAGGGTTCTTTTAACGGGAATTTCCGGGAACCGCAAAGGGTCGAATGCTCGCAGATATGAGGCACACCGGTGCTGTCCGACGGCGTCGTCCGGAAGGAGATGGAAAAGACCTTATTGTCGTCGTCATTTTCAATATAAAGCAGACGGGCACCGGACTGGTCGTGATGCAGTTCATAAGCCTGGCTGTGGAGTTCCGGAACGTACTGCGAACGCTCAACAGTAAAGCCGTGAATCTTTTGTTTTTCTTGTAACTTCATAAAAACACTCCTTATCATGATATGTCGTATAATATAGCTTACATAAAATCAGTATATATTTATAGGTCACTGTGCCTTACGGCCATCGCAGTGAATGAGTCAGTCAGAAAGCAGCATCCGGCCGAGGTCTTCAACGGTCTCGGCGATATAATCGGGACGATACTCTTTTCGTTCCGCTCCATTGCCGTAGCCGTAGCCAGCGTAAATGACGGGAAGGCCCAGTTCGTGAGCGCCGATGATATCGAATTTACGGTCGCCGACCATGACTGCTTCCCCTTTTTGAATGGATCCGATGCCTTTTAAGATACGAGCCATGACGTCAGCCTTAGAATCGGTGCCACCAATGGCAGGACCGGCAATGGCTTCTAAATACGGTGCTAGACCGAATTTTTCACAAATCGCTTCGGCATGGACCTGAGGCTTCGAAGTGGCCACAAAAGAGCGAATGCCCTTTTCTTTTAAATTCTTTAATAAAGGAACGATGCCTTCAAAAGCACGGTTTTCAAACTTTCCAATCGTACTGTACCGTTCCTGGAAAAAGGAATAGGCTTGACGGGCTTTTTCCGGGGAAAAGCCATAATAGCCTTCAAAGGTATCTAAGAGCGGCGGTCCGACGATGACGTGCGGATCGAGGCGGCCTTCTGAAGAAATGCCCATCTTTTCTAAGGCATAGGCCACGGAATTAATAATACCCTCTTTAGAATCAGTTAAAGTTCCATCGAGGTCAAATAAGACGTATTTATACATTGGCTATACTCCTGAAATCTATACTTGTTGTGTACGCTATCTATTTTAGCGTGCTTTCCTGATATTTGCAAACCGGCACCTTTCGTAACCGATCGCAAGGCCCCACCGTTGCGGTAAGCAACCTTTCAGAACGTTAAGTCTGTCCATTCCGCCTTACAAGCCCCTAAGATGGTTGACCTGTACCGCGCCCTTTGCAGTATGGATTTATAAGACCCAGAAAAATCTCTTTATCTTCAAAATAATATATACGAATCCGAATCCCCCTTCGTTTGTCAAGGATTTTGCAGCATGAGCGAGTGACGTTACCTGATGTTTCCTCGTAAAAAAATAGGAGAAGTACTTTCTATTTGCGTACTATAATAAGGGAATCACATGGTTTTCTTCTATTTGTAAGCATGGCAAAAGGCGCCATATATCTCACTTTTTTTCATAAACCATTTTGTATTACGTTCTTTTTAGTACAATATTGACCATTTTCGTACACTTATGCTATAATGCATTTAGCAATAACAAAGAACAATTTTTACTTAAATTTTAAAATCATACAAAAAGGGAGTGTTAATTCATGGAAAATGCTATTCGCTCATCTTACGACCTCTATATTAACGGCAAATGGGTTCCCGCCAGCGACGGCTCAACCTTCAAAGCCTTCAATCCTTCTAACGGTGAACAGTTATCGGTCTGCGCCGAAGCGACGAAAGAAGACGTCGACGCTGCCGTCCGTGCCGCCGAAGCTGCTTTCCCGGCTTGGAAAAAGGTATCCCCCATCGACCGTCAGAACATCCTCTTAAAAATCGCTGATGTTATCGACCAGAACGCCGATAAACTAGCCCTCATCGAATCCCTCGACAACGGCAAGCCGATTCGTGAAACGAGAAACATCGACATCCCGTACAGTGCCGACCACTTCCGTTACTTTGCCGCCGTCCTTCGCGACGAAGAAGGCCGCGTCTCGAGCCTCGATGAAAACATGATGAGTATCGTCATCCATGAACCGATCGGTGTCGTCGGCCAGGTCATCCCCTGGAACTTCCCCTTCCTCATGGGTGCTTGGAAACTGGCTCCGGCCTTGGCTGCCGGCTGCACGATCGTCCTCAAACCGTCGAGCTCGACGTCCCTCAGCCTCCTCGAATTGATGCACCTCTTAGAAGGCGTCCTGCCTGCCGGTGTCGTCAATATCATTACCGGTAAGGGCTCCCGTTCCGGTCAGTATCTCCTCGACCATCCGGATATCCAGAAATTGGCCTTCACGGGTTCGACGGAAATCGGCCGCGACGTCTACAAAGCAGCTCAGGAAAAACTCATTCCGGCTACCCTTGAACTCGGCGGCAAATCGGCTAACATCTTCTTTGAAGACTGCAAATGGGACATGGCTATGGAAGGCGCCGAATTCGGCATCCTCTTCAACCAGGGCCAGGTCTGCAGCGCCGGTTCCCGTATCTTCGTACAGCGCAGCATTTACGACAAATTCGTAAACGAATTGGCTGAACGCTTCAACCGCGTCAAAGTCGGCCTGCCTTGGCTGAAAGAAACGCAGATGGGTGCTCAGGTCGACGAACGGCAGCTCGAAAAGATTTTGAGCTACATCGAACTCGGCAAAAAAGAAGGTGCCCGCCTGGTATGCGGCGGTGAAAAGATCACCACCGACGGCCTCGAAAAAGGTAACTTCATCCGTCCGACCATCTTCGCCGACGTCAAGAATGACATGCGCATCGCCCAGGAAGAAATCTTCGGGCCGGTCGTCGTCATCATCCCCTTCGATACGGAAGAAGAAGTCATCGATATGGCGAACGACAGCATTTACGGTCTCGGCGGCGCCGTATGGACCCGCGACATCAACCGTGCTCTGCGCGTAGCCAAAGGCGTGCAGACGGGTCGTATGTGGGTCAACACCTACAATGCCCTGCCGGCCGGCGCTCCTTTCGGCGGCTATAAACTCTCCGGTATCGGCCGTGAAACGGATAAGTCGACCATGTACCACTACATGCAGACCAAGAACATCCTTATCAACTTCTCGGAAAAACCGAATGGCTATTACGAATAATCACTTCGCCCGCCTATTTCCTGCTATAAATTGACAAAAACCTCCTTTCTTCCTATAATAATACCGTTATTGTGAAGAAAGGAGGTTTTTCCATGAAAAAGATGCTGTCCAAAAAGGAAAAGGCCCGTCGCCAAAGCATCCGCCTGTCGCCGGCTATCAAAGAAGCGATCCGCGGACTCGATCCGGCCCGCATCCTGACCCTCGACTTAGAGACGACGGGACTTACGGCAGATGCCGAAATCATTCAGCTTTCCATCATGAATGGTTTTGGCCAGGTTCTCTTGAACCGCTATTTCAAACCCATCCACACGGAACGATGGGACGAAGCGATGGAAGTCAATCATATCACGCCGGAACAAGTCGCCCATGAAGATCCCTTCATCCTCTGGGCCGATGAAGTCAGCCGTCTTTTCATGGACGCAGACCTCATCGTCGGCTACGGTACCTTCAACGATATCGAACGCCTCTATGAATCGGGCGTCGTCCTGCCCGACCGCGATATCTACCTGGACCTGGCCGAGGCTTTTTCTCTCATCCACTATAAGGAAACGAAGACCATCACCTATGCCAAACTGCGAAACTGCGCCGCCTATTATGGCTATGACAACCACCGCAGTTGGCATGACAGCCTGACCGATACGGACGCTACGTTATTCTGTTTCCACCACATGTTAGAAGATGACCGGGCCATCTTTAAAAAACGCCGTTACCCGCAGCTCTGCGGATAACGGCGTTTTGTCGTTTTTGGTTATACTCCTCGCAATTGAGGATCCCAGATGATTTTATGGAGCTGGACCTGAAGGTGCCAGTCCATCAGTTCATGTTCTTTCATAAAGTCGACGATCTGCGCCGGCTCAATCTGTCCAAAGATCGCCCCGACGTAGACAGCGCACTTCGGCTGATAGCGCCGGTAGACGGCTAAGGCCTGCTTGAGGTCGGCTTCGTCGCCGACGACGAACTTCAGGACATCCTGAGGCCGGAGTTTTTCAAAATTACTCTCCAGCATCCGGCCGGCCATATCCGACGACAGGCTCTTGTAGTCGACGGTGAACCAGACGTGATCGTACTTAAAATAGGGTTCGATGTCGACGCTGCCGTTGGTTTCAATATTGACGCTATGGCCTTTTAGGGCCGCCAGCAGGGCATGCACGTCCTGACAGAGGGGTTCGCCGCCGGTCAGGGTAACGTGGGGGTACGACACCTGTTTTACGATGTCGTCGACGTCCATGTCCTTCCCTTCCGTAAAGGCATAGGTCGTGTCACAGTAAGAACAACGCAGGTTACAGCCGCACAGGCGGATGAAGGAAGCCAGCTGGCCGGCCGTCTTCCCTTCGCCGTCGATGCTGTCGAAGATCTCATTGACACAGAGACTATACTTCATAAATAGCCACGTTCCCTTCGCTTTCCTGGACCTCGGCCCGGACGCAGTTCGGCACGGTGTCACAAATCCACTTGGCAATGTTTTCTGCCGTCGGATTGAAATCAAAGACGTCGTTTAAATTCTGATGATCCATCTTGGAATGGACCAGTTCTTTAATCTTTTTGAAGTCGACGACCATGCCGTTGTGATCGAGCGCTTCAGCCTGACAGGTCACGTGAATGATCCAGTTGTGGCCATGGAGATTTTGACATTTGCTGGCGTAGTCGAGGACTAAGTGGTGAGATGCGGATACTTCCAGCCGCTTGGTTACAGTGTACAAACAATTTCCTCCCTTACCGTGCATCACACCGGCTTATAAGCCGAGTTTGTAGATGCGGTTGGCATTATTAAAGAATACGTCATCCCAGTAAGCTTCGGGGATGAAACCTTTTACAAATGAAATGTAGTCGGCAATATTAGCCAAGGGCCAGTCCGTCCCGAACATGACCCGGTCATAGGCGCCGAGATACTTGAGCCAATCCCGGAGCATGGAAATGTAGCCCCGTTTATTGCGAAGGAAGGCAACCATATCGGGCACCTTGCCTTCAAGGAGTCCGGACAGATCGACGGCAACGTTGTGATTCTTTTTCTAAGACGGCAATGGCATCCTGCAGAAGGGATTGCCGATGTGGCACATGACCAACTGGACGTTAGGATGGCGCACAGCCGCTTCGTCGAGGGTCAGGGGATGGCTGTATTTCAAAAGGGCATTGGCCGTCGCCGTCAGCCCGGTGTGGATGGCGACGGGTTTATCATACTTTTCGG